>SL_3KL_010_SEDDRAFT_10000560_pt1 | contig 30901 bp, 24 predicted proteins | sample SodLakKL_010_SED_2_FD_10381 | JGI IMG/M metagenome (IMG submission 10381)
AATCCTTTAGCAACTGTGCAGATGCCTGGCTCCCTACCCCTTTTTTCACCTTGGTCCTGGGGTGTAGNAGTTGGTCTGAATATTTGGTATATCCACGCTTCTCGTCATCTGCACCGTAAACCAGGCGGCCTGCCTGTGCCCAATGCAGGGCTCCTGCACACATCGCACAAGGTTCCAGGGTTACATACAGGCTGCACTGATCCAGGTATTTTCCGCCCAGGTGATTCGCTGCCGCCGTAATGGCCTGCATTTCCGCATGGGCCGTAACGTCATTGAGCCGTTCGGTCAGGTTATGGGCACGGGCAATTACATGCCCTTCACAAACCACCACCGCACCCACCGGCACCTCATCATCATCAAAGGCCTTTCGGGCTTCCTTAAGGGCCTCCCGCATAAAGTGATCATCTGAAAGCAAATCTTTTACAGGCATATGTTTGAGGGGGTTGTTTGCTGCCGGATCATCCACTGCGGGGCGCATTCTCCAGTTTTGCCTTTATCCAGTCAAATTTGTTTCGCAGGTAACATTTTACCAGCAGAATAAACTTATGGGTATTGGATACGCGAAAACGTTTTTCGTGTACCTGTCCGGGACGGGCATGCTGTATTTTACGCAACAGTTCGAGGTAATAGCGATAAGCAAGGTAGACCCCAAGCCGCACTTCCTTGTTCAGGGATTTAATGCCCGGAAAAGCACTTTGAAAGTCTTCGCGGATCTCCTGTTCAATTTTGTTTTTGTCGTCGACCGAAAAGGTCTTCATGTCCACTTCAGGAAAGTATACCCGTCCCCTTTCATTAAGATCTGAACGCATGTCGCGTAAAAAGTTCACTTTCTGAAATGCTTCACCCAGCTTGCGGGCGGCCGGGAACAGGGCGCGGTATTCTTCATCCCGGCCTGAATAAAACACCCGGAGGCACATCAGGCCAACCACCTCGGCCGACCCGTATATGTATTGTTTGTATTCTTCTGCAGAAAATTCCTTTTTATGAAGGTCCATTTCCATACTGTATAAAAAGGCATCGATCAACTCTCTGTCGATCTGATAGTTGTGCACAGCCCACTGGAACCCGTGCAATATTGGGTTGGTGCTCATTTTCTTGTCGATGGCCTCATAGGTCCTTTGTTTAAAATCGGCAAGCAATGACGCTTTGTCCTTGTCGTGAAAGGTATCCACAATCTCATCGGCAAACCGCACAAAACCGTATATGGCATAAATGGCCGGCCGGTACTTTTTATCCAGTGTGCGCACCCCCATTGAAAAGGATGTACTGTAATTCTTTGTAGTGATTTCACCACATTTCAGTGCATTACGAGTGTAAAGATCCATAAGCTCCGGTTATGCGTTCTACAAGCAATTTGGAACTGATCACGGCCATGGGTAGGCCGGTGCCGGGCACGGTGGATGCCCCGACATAAAAAACGTTTTTAAATTCTTCGTCAACATTTTTTGGCCTAAACCCCCCGATCTGATCCAGGTTGTGTCCCAGACCCAGGCCGCTCCCCTTATATAGATTGAAAGCATCACGCCACTCAACGGGGGTCATCACGGTTTTTGACACGATATGTTTTTGCAGGTCAATGCCTATGCGACCCGATAAGTCACGGATGATCCCGCCGGCAATTTGCTCTCGGTCCGACCAGTCAGGTTTGAAGCGCATATCGGGCACCGGGCAAAGCACAAATACGCTTTCGCAGCCTTCGGGTGCACTTTCAGGGTCAGACTTCGACACGACATTCACGTAATAATAAGGCTGGTCAAGCTTGATGGCGTTCTTGAAGATCTTACCCGAGTATTCCTTGAAGTTGTTTCCAAGGAAATAATTATGCAAGGGCACATCCGGCAGTTTGGTGTCCAGTCCAAGATACATGGTAAAGGGGGCCAGTGTCCATTGCAGTTTGTCCATCCTTGATGTCGAGAACTTCTTGCGCCGGAATATTTTATGACGGAACCAGGCGGCATCGGCATTCACCACAAACAAATCGGCCTCCCAATTCTTACCGTCCCGGTCGATCATGGCCGAAACTTTCCCGTCCGACTGCCTGTAATCCACAATCTCCGTATTGAAATGCATCACCACACCAGCCCGGTCAAGCTCTTTGCGCAATCCTTCCACGATTTTATACATGCCCCCCTCTACATTATGATACCCATCATGCACCAATTCGGTATACGACAATATGGTGTAAATGGCAGGGGTATCGAAGGGAGTCGCTCCAAGGAAAAAAGCCACCAGCGAAAAGATCTCCTTCACCTCACGTGATTCAAAATGCCGTTCCATTTCCGTCCACACCGAACGCAGCAGCTTGGGTGAATGCCTGACCGGGACCCGGAGCAGGGTTAAGAGGTATTGAAACAGGGAGTCATAGTTTCGTTTAAGAACCAGGTATTCCGTGTCGTGGAAAAACCTGGCAGCCCCAGCCAAAAACCTGTCCATCTTCCGGCGGAAGTCAGGCTCCACCGCCTCGAACTCTTTGGCGAGCCGGTCCAGGTCGCGGTAAATCATGTAGCGTTTGTCAGACCCCCTGAAATTTACGGCGTACAGCACATCCAAATCGCGGAACGTAAACGGCAACCGGCTTAAGCCAACGTCCTTGCGGAACTCCTCAAATTCATAGGTCATGCTGAAAAAAGTGGGCCCCAGGTCAAATGTGAAACCGTCTTTTTTCAATTGGTTCAGCCTGCCCCCGGGCTGGTGGTATTTTTCAACCATTTCTACTTTATATCCACGGCTTGCCAGACGAAGGGCTGAAGTCATGGCGCCAAGACCCGTACCTACAATAAGTGCTTTTTTCATTTTTATTATATTGGCTGTGAATTTAATCAATATCTTGCAAAATGAAACAAAAAAGTGCGGTCATAGGTTCAGGGGTGGCAGGAATTGCTTCTGCAATCCGCCTGGCTGCCAAAGGTTATTCGGTTGAAGTGTTTGAACAGGCAGCGGCCCCCGGCGGGAAATTATCCGAACGCAGGCATGGCGGATTCCGTTTTGACACAGGCCCCTCGTTGTTCACCCTTCCGGAGCTGGTAACGGAACTGTTCGAAATATGCGGAAAAGATCCACGCAATTATTTTTCCTATACCCGCCTGGCTTCCAGCTGCAGGTATTTTTGGGAAAATGGAACGGTGATCAATGCCTGGAGCGATTCCAAAGACTTTGCCAGGGAAGTGGCGCAAAAAACAAAAGTGCCTGCCGGTCAAATCATCAAATTTTTAAACAAAAGCCGGCGGTTGTATGAACTCACCAATCAGGTGTTTGTATTCAACTCACTGCACAAGTGGCACAATTTTTTACAGCCGGCCCACAGAAGATCACTGTTCCATCTGCATGAGCTTGATGTCTTTACCAGCATGCATACCAAAAACAAAAGATGGTTCAGCGACCCCAAAATCGTTCAATTATTCGACCGGTACGCAACCTACAACGGATCAAATCCCTATAAAACACCGGCCACACTGAATATCATTCCCCACCTGGAGCACAACACCGGTGCTTTTTTCCCCGCCAAAGGAATGTACCAGATTGTGACCTCACTTACCGGGTTGGCCAGAGACATGGGCGTACAATTTCATTTTAATACTGCGGCGAAGTCCGTCAAGGTGGAAAACAACAGGGTAAAAGGGCTGCTGGCCGGTGGCAAAACCCTTGATTTTGACCTTATTGTAAGCGATGTGGATGTCGTGAACCTGTATAGAGCATTGCTCCCCGGCGCATCGTTTCCCAAAAAACAGCTTTCCCTCGAACGCTCCAGTTCTGCCCTGATCTTTTACTGGGGCATCAACAAAAACTTCCCGGAATTGTCTTTACACAACATTTTGTTTTCCAAAGACTACCAAAATGAGTTCCAACAGATGTTCGGGGAGAAAACCATTGGGGATGATCCTACCGTATATCTCTTTATCAGCGCCAGGGAGGTGCCGGATGATGCCCCGGCAGGCCAGGAAAACTGGTATGTGATGATCAACGTGCCGGAGAATACCGGACAAAACTGGGACGCCCTGGTGCACAAGGCGCGCAAAAACATTGTTGAAAAAATAAAACGGGTACTGGGCCTGGACATTGAACCCCACATTGTATCGGAGTCCCATGCCGACCCGCGAAGCATCGAGACTGATACAGGGTCTTACAGGGGCGCCCTGTATGGATTGAGTTCCAACAGCAGGTTTGCCGCATTTTACCGGCATCCAAATTTTAAAAAATCAATAAAAAACCTTTATTTTACAGGTGGAAGCGTTCACCCTGGCGGGGGCATTCCCCTGTGCCTGGCCTCCGCCAGAATTATTGACAAAGAAATTCCATCGGCATGAAGAAAAAAATAACAACCAGGGTTGCCGGATACCTGTTCGTGGTATATTACCTTGTGGGCCTTGTTGGGTTAAGCCTGCCCGGCACACGCAATGTATTCATCAGCCTGATGCCATTGTCGTTGTTGCTGAGCACAGCCGTTTTGCTTTTGTTTCACCGGCACTGGCGTTCCAACGATGTGCTTGTGCTCATCGCCATTGCCATCACAGGATACCTCATTGAAGTGGTGGGCGTGCTTACAGGTCATGTGTTTGGCACCTATTGGTATGGCAATGCGCTGGGCACGCAGGTATTCGATACCCCGCTGATCATCGGGATCAACTGGATGATGCTTGTATACTGCACGTTTGCCATCATGGAAAGCACCCGTTTGTTCTGGCCGGTCAAAGCGATTGCCGCCGCCATCCTGATGGTGGCATACGATGCCGTCATGGAACCGGTGGCCATGCGTCTCGACATGTGGAACTGGGAAACCTGGCACTGGGAATATGTGTTGGCCCCCATACGGAACTACCAGGCATGGTTCATCATATCCCTGTTGCTCCTCACCGCCATGCACCTTTCAAGGATCAGGACAGGCAACCTGGTTGCTCCCTGGCTTTTTTGGGTACAGTTCATCTTTTTCCTCACATTAAACCTGACCCTGAGAATATTCTGATATGATCAAAGCAAAACACAATAAGGCATTGGTGCTTTTTTTTGATATTCTGTTCATGTTTCTGATCCGGAAAAATTTCAGAAAAATGCAGATCATCCACGACCTTGGTCCTGACAAGGGGCCTGTACTCCTTATTGCAAATCATTTCAGCTGGTGGGATGGCTTTATTGCACAACGGGTAAACAACCTGGTATTTAAGCGCAAGATGCATGTGATGATGCTGGAGGAGGAATTACAGGAACGTCCTTTTTTGAGAAAACTTGGCGCATTCTCCATACGAAAAGGAAGCCGCGGGGCCCTGGATTCATTACATTATGCTTCTGAAATCCTGACCCGGCCCCAAAACCTGCTTTTGCTGTTTCCGCAGGGCAGGTTTGAGTCAACACACCGTTATCCGGTAAATTTTGAAAAAGGATGGTTCCGCATCCTTGAGAAAGCTCCGGCAAATACCCGGATTGTATTCATGGCAAGTCTCTGCGACTACTTCGAATACCGGAAACCGTCACTCAATGTGTATCTGAAACCTGCCGGGCATTTCTGTGATTCGACCGGCAAAACAGGTGCTCAGGCCGGTAGTCCTGACCGGGATTCGGCCGGCAAAACAGATATTCAGCCCGGTGGCCCGGAAGGCCGGTACTTTTTTGCCGATGCAGCGTCGGCCGAACAAGCCTACAACCGGTTTCTTAAAGAATCCATCGAAGCACAGGAACAAGAAGCATCAGGCCGTTTCCGGACAGATTGACTTGCATAACAGCGTCTGATCAGCCCCTTTTTTATGTATTTTTACCCCAATTTGGATTTTATGTTTTACCTCGCACTCTTTGTTTGGGTTTTTACCGGGTGCCGTTTGCTGGTAGCCGCGGCCAACCTGTTCACGCGCCAGTGGCTTCAGGCAGGCGACCCGGCAGGCACACACACCATCTCCGTATTGGTTCCGGCCCGCGATGAGGAACAAAACATCGCAACCTTGCTCAACAGCATCGTTGCCCAGGAATACACCCAATGGGAGTGTCTGGTATATGACGATCTGTCGGAAGATCGCACCGCTGAAATAGTTCTTGCTTACGGCAGCGATGATCCGCGCATCAAACTCATCAAAGGCACAGAACTGCCCGCAGGCTGGCTCGGGAAAAACCATGCCTGTCATCTTTTGGCATTACAGGCTACGGGACGCTACCTTTTGTTTGCAGACGCCGACATTCGCATGGGAAAAACCCTGCTTAAAGATTCGCTGGCCCATTTGCAAAAACACCGTTTGGCCATGTGTTCCATATTCCCTCAGCAAATCATGCAAAGCACCGGCGAAAAACTAAGTATCCCATTGATGAACTGGATCCTGGTAAGCCTGCTGCCCCTTCTCCTGACACGCACATCCCGCCATCCATCACTGGCAGCGGCAAACGGGCAATTCATGCTTTTTGATGCGGAAATATACCGACAACATCTTTTCCACCGGCTTTTCCGGACCAAAGCCGCAGAAGATATCGCCATTGCCCGCCATATGAAGAGATTGGGCCTGCGGATCCACACCCTTTTGAGCAAAGGCCAGGTGCAATGCCGCATGTACCGGTCGCTGTCCGAAGCGATGCGGGGCTTCTCGAAAAACGTGGTGGCCTTTTTCGGATCAAGCACTTTGCTGGGACTGACCTACGCTTTGATCACCACGTTTGGGATCATCCCTGTATGGCTGACCATGGGCATTGTGTGGGCCGTCGCCTATTTGGGCTCCACCCTGGTGATCAGGATGCTGGTGGCCCTGGCAAGCAAACAAAGCATATTGCACAACACCCTGACCGCCCCTTTGCAACAACTTATCTTTGTTGCGGTTATGATCAATGCATTATACAATAAAACGCGAAAAAAAAACATATGGAAAGGACGATATATCGACACCTGATCTTGACAGTTGTTTTGATGCTGATATGGCAAACACCCTTATGGGCACAGGACAGGCCTTGTGTCGGGCACACCTGCCAGAACCTGATCTACCGGTCTTATGTCGAAGACCGCATGTCGCTTTGGGAGAGTACCCTGGAGACCATGGAGTTTGAATATTCACTCAGGCCCGACGATGTGCTCCTCTACGACATCCTGCTCGCACAATACGGACTGATCGGTTATTATCTGGGTACAGACAACAAATCAAAAGCCCGGTCTTTGCTGAACAATGCCGAAGAATACCTGGAAAAACTGGAGAATACCCCGGGTTATGAAGCGGCTTCCAGGTTATTCCAGGCAGTATTCTATGCTTACCAAATTACTCTCAGGCCCTGGCGCATTGTGCAACTGGGCATTGCCAGCGAGCGACTGATCAACGAAGCCCTCGAATTGAAAGATGATTACCCGAGGGGATATCTCGAAAAAGCAAATATGTTGTATTTTGCCCCGGTTATTTTCGGAGGGTCCAAAAAAAGATCCATTGAATATTATTCACAGGCGGTATCACTGTTCGAGGAGAATATGCAAAACAACCACCGCTGGCTATACCTCAGCACCCTCGTTTCCCTTGCCAATGCTTATGAAAGCACCGGCGATGTAACCGCCGCAATAGCCACCCTTGAAAAGGCACTCGAATTTGAACCAGGGTTCAGGTGGGCAAAAAATGAACTTTTGCCTGAACTCCGGGAAAAAATGTAAGAATCCAATAAACAACCATCGATCACTATGAAAAAACAACTGTTCATACCGCATTTTATCCTGCTGTTGGCTATTCTGATACCGGGTTTTACCCTGGCCGGGAAGATCCCGCTCAATCATTCGGTGTACGACCACTGGAACAACATTGCCAGGCCACAGTTATCTGCCGACGGCCGATGGCTCAGCTATGAGGTGAACCCTCAAAAAGGAGATGGTTGCCTGATCCTGGTAAATCTTTTGACCAACGAGCAAGACACGATTGCACGCGGCAGCCGGGCCACCTTTTCGCCGGGGTCTGATTTTGTAGCATACCTGATTTTGCCCGAAGAAAGAGAGATCCGCCAGGCAAAAGTTGAAGGAAAGCGCCGCAATGAGATGCCCAAAAACCAGCTGGGAATCAGGCGCCTGTTTGAAGACGGGCACCAGGTAACAGACAATGTACAATCTTTCGACGTTGCCGGGGAGTTTTCACCCTGGATGGTTATTCACCTGGCCGAAATGCCCGAAGACACCCTGGCCGGCACAGAACTGATCATGTACAACCCAATCGATCAGGTAAGGCATTCCTTCGACCACGTCACCGGCTATGTTTTGTCGGAAAACGGCCGGATGGTTGTTTTTGTCCAGGCTTTGGACCAAAACGGCCGCCATGTTGTGCAGGCGTTCAATACCCAGACGCAAACACCGGCAAGCCTTTGTGAACTCAAGGGGCGTATCAAACAGATTGCCACTGACAAACAGGGCACACAAGCCGCCTTCCTGTGTTCGGTCAATGATGAAGAACCCTATATCTACAACCTTTACCACTGGCAAGAAGGTGATGACGCTGCCGTGGCCATTGTTGAACCGGACCGGCCCGGAATGCCCGGCGGCTGGAGAGTCAGTGAACACGCACCGCCCAGTTTTACCGAAGGGGGTGACAGGCTTTTTTTCGGTACGGCGCCAATACCGGCACCCGAAGCCGAAGACACATTGCTGCCTGAAGAAAAACACCGGCTGGATATATGGCATTACAGGGATCCCCTGATCCAGCCCATGCAACTGGTACAGGCTGAACAGGAGAAAAAGCGTACCTACACCGCTGTATACCATTTCGACGACCAGCGGATGGTGCAACTGGCCGATGAGAACATGTCCGATGTAAGCACTTTTCAGCATGGCGGGGGCCGGTTCGAAATGGGTGAATCCAGGCTGCCATACCTGATTCAGAATTCTTTTGAATCGGGCGATTACCGGGATGTTTACCTGGTGGATATTTACAACGGGGAACGAAGGCTTATACTTGAAAAACACCGGGGATCTGTACACCGGTCAAGGACAGGCGATCCCAGGTTGTCGCCGGGCGGGAACTTCCTGCTGTATTATGACCAGGCCGACCGCCACTGGCATACCCTGTCGGTAAACGGACACAATACGGTGAATATCACCGGCGCCATCCCCTACCCTATGTATGATGAATTGCATGATACACCCAGTGATCCCGACCCGCACGGCATTGCTGGCTGGATCGAAGACGACCGCTTTGTGCTCATTTACGACCGTTTCGATGTATGGCGGGTGGATCCCACCGGGGAGGAGGCACCCGTTTCGCTGACCAACGGTTACGGGCGGGCGAACAACACCCGTCTCAGAATACAGGAACTGGATGCCGGCAAAACCCATATCGGCCGGCGCGAACGCATCATGTTGTCGGCTTTCCATATATTCAGCAAACAGAGTGGTTTTTATCATATCAGCATGCACCGTCCGGGCAACCCGGAACGGATGGTCATGGACGACGTGCGCTATTTTCGTCCTCAAAAAGCGGATGATGCAGAGGTTTTGCTATGGCAGAAAAGCACCTTTAAAACCTTTCCCGACCTTTGGGTAAGCGATTTGTTTTTTAACAATCCACGCCGGATATCCGACGCCAATCCCCAACAGGAACAATATCTCTGGGGGGATGTGCAATTGGTGGAATGGCTGTCTTTTGCCGGCGATTCTCTGCAGGGTTTGCTCTATCTGCCCGAACAAATCGACCCCCGTGAAAAATACCCGATGATCGTATATTTTTATGAGCGTTCTTCCGACGGGCTTCACTTTCACCAGGTCCCGGCGCCAAGCCGTTCTACCATCAACCGGTCGTATTGTGTGAGCAATGGTTATATTGTATTTGTTCCTGATATCATTTACAGGATTGGATATCCCGGGCAAAGTGCCTACGATGCCATTGTGAGCGGAACCAAGGCCATGCTCAATCAATTCGACTTTATTGACAGCAAGAACATTGGCTTGCAGGGACAAAGCTGGGCCGGATATCAGATCGCATGGCTGATCACCCGTACCGACATGTACAAAGCGGCCATGGCCGGGGCCCCGGTGAGTAACATGATCAGTGCTTATGGCGGTATCCGCTGGGCAACCGGGATGAGCCGGATATACCAGTACGAAGAAACCCAGAGCCGGATTGGAGGCACCATCTGGGATAAGACACTCCGCTATATTGAAAACTCACCGGTCTTTTTTGCTGACCGGGTAAACACCCCGCTTTTAATGATGCACAACGATGCTGATGGGGCCGTACCATGGTACCAGGGGATTGAGTATTTCATGGCTTTGCGGCGGCTCGGCCAACCGGTATGGATGCTGAACTACAACGACGAAGCCCACAACCTTACCCGCCGGCCAAACATGATGGATCTCAGCATACGGATGTACCAGTTCTTTGACCATTACCTGCAGGGGGCACCCATGCCGGTGTGGATGAAAGAGGGTGTGCCGGCCATCAAAAAAGGGATTGATAACGGATATCAAACCATACACCCAATCAACCATTAAACATAATAACCATGAAGACATCATTCTGTATTTCGACGATCCTGCTGGTGTTTGCATTGCCGGCACTGCAAGCCGACCTGCCCCGCCGGGCATTTATCGGCACACAGTTACTGGAAGTTTGCGACTCCACGGCTCAGGCACACGGATTGCCCCGGGCAAAAGGGGTGCTTGTGCAACAGGTTATTGAAGGCAGCTCGGCCGAATCCATCGGCGTGTTTTCTGGCGACATCATCTTGTCTGTCAATGATTTACAGGCAAAAAGTGTGGCGAGTTTTGTACATGATGTCGGAAGCCTGCAGGCAGGAGATGAAATCAGGCTGCAGGTATTTCGCGCAGGGCAGGCCATGGAGTTAACAGGCAGGGCAAGCGGCTTCCCTGAAGAAACATCGCCCCATGCACTTGTCATCTATGACCAGGTCCCATTCGAAGACGGGTATGTCAGAACCATCATCCATACGCCTGACACCCTGGGAACATATCCTGCCTTTTTCTTTATCCCGGGGTATCTGTGCTATTCCCTGGACAATCTCAGTGCCACCCATCCTTATTACAGATTGCTCGACGGCATCAGCGAAAAAGGCTATGCAGTGATCAAAACGGAAAAACCCGGCATGGGCGATTCCAGAAGCAGCCGTGATTGCCACGAGATCGGATTGTTCGATGAGGCAGATGTGTTTGCGGCATCCTTCAATGCCCTTAAGAAATATGATTTCATAGACCACGACAATGTGTTCGTATTTGGCCACTCCATGGGGGGTGTTCAGGCACCCTTGATGGACACCCGCTATGACCCGAAAGGCATCATGGTATACGGAACCGCTGTCAGGCCATGGTTTGAATACTTCATAGAGCAGACACGCATCCAGCGCCTGTTGCTGGGGCAGGACTATCTGCTGAACGAAGCCCGGCACGAGCAGTCTATCCGTTTTTACTATCGTTTCCTTATTGAAAAAGAAAGCCCCGAAGCACTCATGAAAGACCCCGAAATGGCTGAATTTTTGAACAGTGCATGGCGGTATGAGGAAGGTGGGTTTATGAACGGGCGCCACTATACCTTTTGGCAGGACTTACAGGACACCCGGCTTTTTTCCGCCTGGAGCCAGACCAGGTCGCATGTTTTGTCCTTGCATGGGAAAGGGGAGTATGTGGCTTTCAATCCCTATGAGCATCAGCTTATTGCCGACATAGTGAACCACTACAACCCGGGCAAGGCGATCTTTATGCGCATCCCTGATATCGATCATGCCTTTACCTATGTGAAAGACCTGGAGCATTCCATCGCCGTACGCAACGACCGTGAATACCAGCTTAACAATTTTCATCCCGGCATTGCAGACATTCTGCATGATTGGATGGAAGCACTTATGGAAGAATAAGCAATGGCATTGTTTCAACAAACTTCCTACCTTTGCCCTCTGTAACATAATTCAGACCCATATGCTCAGAACACATACCTGCGGAGAACTCCGCATCAAGGATGCCGGAAAAGAAGTCACCCTCTGTGGTTGGCTTCAGCGAGCACGCGACCTGGGCGGCATGACCTTTGTCGACCTGCGCGACCGCTATGGCATCACCCAGCTGGCCTTCAACATGGATGCCAACAAAGCCCTCTGTGTGCAGGCACGTGAAATGGGCCGGGAATATGTTCTACAGGTCACGGGAACGGTGACGGAGCGCAGCAACAAGAACCCCAGAATGCCCACAGGCGATATCGAGATTCTCGTATCAGCAATACGTATTCTTAACAGATCAAACACCCCGCCATTTACCATCGAAGAAGATACCGACGGTGGGGATGAACTTCGCATGAAATACCGTTACCTCGACATCCGGCGCGAGGTGGTGCGCCGCAACCTGGAGCTTCGGCACAGGATGGCCCTGGAAACACGTAAATACCTGCATGATCAGCAATTCATCGAAGTAGAAACACCGGTACTGATCAAGTCAACACCCGAAGGGGCACGCGATTTTGTGGTGCCATCGCGCATGCATGCAGGCCAGTTCTACGCCCTGCCGCAATCGCCTCAGACCTTCAAGCAGCTGCTTATGGTGGGGGGACTCGACCGGTATTTCCAGATCGTTAAATGTTTTCGCGACGAAGACCTTCGTGCCGACCGTCAACCCGAATTCACCCAGATCGACTGCGAGATGTCTTTTGTAACGCGCGACGATGTGCTGGAAACCTTCGAAGGGCTGGCAAAACATCTTTTCAAGGCAATAAAGGCTGTCGAAAACATAACATTCAACCGCATAAGCTACCGGGATGCCATGAAGTTTTACGGGACCGACAAGCCGGATACCCGTTTCGGGATGCGCTTTGAAGAACTCAATGAACTGGTCAAAGACAAGGGATTTAAAGTATTCGACCATGCCGAACTCGTGGCAGGGATCTGTGCCGAAGGCTGCGCAGAATACAGCCGGAAACAGCTGGACGCCCTTACGGAATGGGTACAGCGACCGCAAATCGGCGCCAAAGGGCTGGTGTATGTTAAATACAATCCTGATGGCAGCCTGAAGTCGTCTGTAGATAAGTTTTTTAGCCAGGAAGCATTGAAATCATGGGCCGAAGCGTTTGATGCCAGGCCCGGAGACCTGTTGCTGATCCTGGCCGGAGAAACCAATGCCACACAAAAGGCACTGGGGGAGTTGCGGCTGGAAATGGGCAAGCGCCTTGGTTTGCGCGATCCTGACACTTATGCTTGTCTCTGGGTTACCGATTTTCCGCTCCTGGAGTGGGACGAAGAAACGCAACGCTTTTACGCCATGCATCACCCCTTCACCTCGCCCATCCTGGAGGACATCCCTCTGCTGGACACAGCCCCGGCCAAAGTGCGTGCAAATGCCTACGATATGGTGATCAACGGAGTGGAGATCGGAGGCGGGTCTATCAGGATCTTCGACCGCCCCCTGCAGGAAAAAATGTTCAGGGTGCTCGGATTTACCCCGGAAGAAGCGCGTGATCAATTTGGCTTTTTGATGCAGGCCTTCCAGTACGGAGCCCCGCCCCATGGCGGCGTTGCCTTTGGATTCGATCGCTGGTGCGCCCTTTTCGGCGGTTCCGAAACCATCCGCGACTACATCGCCTTTCCGAAAAACAATGCCGGTCGCGATGTGATGATCGACAGCCCGGGTCCCCTTGATCCAAAACAATTGCAGGAGCTTCATCTCAAACTGTCTCCCGGCAAATAAACAAAAGCCGGCCGGTCATTGTATCAGGCGACACACTGATTATTCAACGGACACCGCCCATAATCGAAAAACAATATGTTCTCTGTCAGCAAGCTATCCGTCCAATTTTCCGGCGAAGTGCTTTTTGATGATGTTACATTCATCATAAACAAACGCGACCGGATCGGGCTTGTCGGGAAAAATGGCGCCGGGAAAACCACGCTGATGAAGATCATCACCGGGCAATTCAGCCCTGAAAAGGGTACAGTGAGTCTGCCGTCGGGCAGCAAAACAGGATACCTGCCACAGGAGATGCATTTTCAAAGCCAGCAACAGGTGCTGGAAGAAACCCTGAATGCCTTTTCTGAAGTCAAGGCCCTGGAAACTCAAATAAAAACACTCACCGAAGCCATCACCCGGCGATCGGATTATCAAAGTGAAGCCTATCACCGCATGACCCAGGAACTTGCCGAAGCCAGTGAGCGCTATGAACTACTCGGGGGGAGCACCCAGAGGGCCAGGGCCGAAAAAGTGCTGCTAGGACTCGGTTTTGAGCAAAGCGATATGGAAAGGCCCCTGTCAACGTTCAGTGGCGGCTGGCAGATGCGCGTGGAACTGGCCAAGCTGCTATTGAAGGGTCCGGAACTTTTGCTGCTCGATGAGCCCACCAACCATCTGGACATTGAATCCATCCAGTGGCTGGAAAATTTCCTGATGGATTATCCCGGTGCCGTCATGCTGGTTTCACACGACCGGACTTTTTTGGATACCCTCACCAACCGGACCATTGAGTTGAGCCTTGGCAAATTGTACGATTACAAAGCCTGCTATTCAGATTATGAACTGCTTCGCCAGGAACGCATGGAACGCGAGGTGGCAGCTTTCAACAACCAGCAGCGTGAGATTGCACAGATCGAGCGGTTTATCAGTCGTTTCCGGGCAAAAGCCACCAAGGCCCGCCAGGTGCAGTCAAAGATCAGGTTGTTGCAGAAAATGGAAAAAGTCGAAGTGGATGAAATAGATAAAAGCGCCATCCATTTCTGTTTCCCCGAGGCACCCCCATCTGGCAAAATAAGCCTCGAGGCGCAAAACATCAGCAAGCATTATGGAGAAAAAGAAGTGCTCAGGGACCTTCATTTTATCATCGGACGGGGTGAACGCATTGCCTTTGTGGGACGCAACGGTGAGGGAAAGACCACCCTCGCCCGGATCATTGTGGGTGATTTAACGCACCAGGGTGTTATTAAACCGGGACACCAGGTACAAATCGGGTACTTTGCCCAGAACCAATCAGACTACCTGGATGGGGAAAAGACTGTATTCCAGACCCTGGATGATGTAGCCGCTGGGGATGTGCGCAAACACCTGCGAAGCATTCTCGGGGGATTTCTGTTCAGCGGTGAGGACATTGACAAAAAAGTCAAGGTGTTATCGGGGGGTGAAAAAGCCCGCCTGGCCATCGCCAGGCTATTATTGGAACCGGTAAATATGCTGGTACTTGATGAGCCCACCAACCATCTGGATATGCGTTCCAAGGATATCCTCAAGAATGCATTGCTGCAATTTGGCGGCACCATCATCGTGGTATCTCATGACCGCGATTTTTTACAGGGGCTCACGGAAAAGGTGTTTGAGTTCAGAGACCACCGGATCAGGGAGTTTTTGGGTGACATATATGATTTTATTGCCACCCGTCGCATCGAATCGCTGAATGCGCTCGAGGCCAATTCAAACAAAGACGATCCGGGAAAAGAGAAAACTTCGGCCGGCCGCCAATCGTATCAGCAGAAAAAAGAGCTGGAACGCCAGGTCAGACGCCTGGAAAGGCAAATCAAAGATTGTGAGGCCACGATTGAATCACTGGAGAAGAAGGCACAGGCCCTGGAACGGATCATTTCCAATCCATCACTGGACCAGGAAAAGGTGGATAGTGGTGAGGTGTTCGCCGAATATGAAGCGTTAAAAAAGCAAATCCGTGATCAGGAATCCATTTGGGAAGAGGCCCACCTGAAGCTTGAAACATATCAACCCGGAACCGGTTAAACAGCAAATTGCCTGGCATAAAACCCCGGGTCCAGGTCACTCCCGGTAGCCCGGCGGATCATTTCCGACCAATGATAGCGTGTCCCCTGGGCAAAAACCTTGTCGCAGAAAAATGCGCCCATGGCAGGCGAATGCGTATATCCCCCCTTTTTCAGTGGCATCCCATCCGGCAATGTTGTATCAATGCAGGCATAAAACTGTGAGGCAAGCAACTCTCCCAGTAAATAGTTGTGATAATAACAGGGTGCGGTGGCTATGTGGATCTTGGAAGCCCAATGGGGATAAGACAGGTCACCGGGCGGATCCAGATCCTGGTATTTTTTTACCAGCGACCACCACAGCCGGTTAAGATCCTGCTGCGGATCGGCGTACATGGATTGCTCAAAACGATACATTACCTGCGCCCAGCGCGAAAAGACCAATTGCTCAATCTGCATATTTTCCATAGCTTGCGGGGCCATTTTACAGGCCACGGCGCTACTGATAATGCCCATGGCAGACATCCACCGCGGGTCAGAAGCCAGGCGGCCAAAAAACATGGCCACGGCTTCGGTGACAAAAATATGGGCGGGTTCGCGCAATACGAAAGGCAGCTTGGTCCCGTAATATTTTTCATATACCGCATGGCCGTATTCATGCAGCATGGTGTTCATCCATTTGCGGTTTGGTTTTATGTTGCAAAGCACGCGAACGTCGCCATAGCGGTCGATGTGTATGCAGAAAGCATGCTGGTTTTTCCCGGGTTTTTCAAACAAGTCGCTGTTTTCGATTAAATCGTCGACAGGCATCCCGATGCCTTTAAAGTAGCGGGCTGTTAAAGCCACCAGGTCCTGGCCATCGTAGTATTTGTCAAGATCCAGGTCGTTGATCCGCGGGGCTTCCTGAAAAAACCTGTCCTGGTAATGCCAGGGGCGCAATGCTGAAATGGCAATCCCAAATTTTTCCGACAGGAATCTGTCCATACGGCCTTTGACCTGCCTGAACCCCCTTGCCGTCAATGCGTCCAATTGATCAAATAAGGCATCTATCATGCCAGGGTCAAGTTCACTCAACCACAGGCTCATGTTGTGGTAATTGGCATAACCGAGTTGCCTGGCAGCCTGGTTGCGCATATCCACCAGACGGCGTACATCCTGCGCCACGAGTCCGCCTGCCATTTTGGAAGCTTTCCAGGTTTTTTCCACCACAGCCGGATCGGATGAAGTTTCCAGGATCTTCTCCACCTGGTTGTCGGTGAGCCGGCGGCCATCCACTTCGGCACGAAACAAGGAAAATTTATTGGCCACCTGTGTCTCCAGTTCTATGATGGCTTCCTGAAGATCACCGGGAAGTTGATGGGCTTTGTATATGTGATACAACACTTTTGCCTGTCGCCCCAGCGCAGGATCATTCAATGTCCCTGGCTTCTGCATTCCGGCCACGTACCGGTAACTGCCATCCGATCTTAAAAAACGGGTATGGTCTATTTCAAGCTTTGTATAGAGGGTATAGTATCTCTTTTTACCTGTAACCGCCGCGTTGAAATACGCCAGATGTTTTTTCTTTTCCAGGTCAGACACCCTGTCCCTGTATCTGGCAATAAAATCCCTGAATTTATTCTCCATGGTCTTTCAAAAACAAAAAGTAAGTATGGAAAAATACAAAAAAAGACAGACCAGCCTGGGTATCAATGGTATCTTCATTGAGCATGGATGTCCATAATATCACAAAAAAGGCAAGAAAAGGAAGGTGCCTGAACCGGTTCATCCTGGCGGCCGGATACACCATGGCAAACAAGATCCAAAGTGCTCCGGGAATCCCGAACAGTACGGCAAACGCGAGGTACTGGTTGTGTGGTTTCATCCAGCGTTCAAACGACAACGGGGAATTGATCTGCTCCAGTCCGTACTGTGATGCTTCCCGGATATCCCCGGTACCCCATCCAAACAATGGTTTTTCCCTGATGGCCTCACAGGCTGCTTTCCAGAACTCCAGGCGCTGGGCAAGGCTGTGCCCGGCGGGATCACCCGTAAGCCGGTATTGCTGAAGCTCCCACATGCTTTGGTGCAGTCGCGTAACAACCCAGGGCCACCTGGTATACCTGGCATTGGCGACACCCCTCTCAATCGCTTGCAGGTCATGGTCATCCAATTTTTCAAACCCTTCTGCATCCTTTCGCAAACCCAACGAGGTCATGTACCTTATCAGGACATGCTTCACAGGTTCTCCCCTGTGGTTAAACCCATCATAATCCTGAGTGCTGACACGGTTCCAGGCCTCCCTGAGTTCTTCTTCCGCCACATAAATGTACACCTGGTAACCGTTTTCCCGCATGGGATTTTCCACATGATGCATATAGGGGGTGCCCCGTGAAGAAAACGTTTCCAGAGCACCCCCATCGATTCTGGTTTCTTTCGTAACATTGTACCACAACAATGCCAATAGCAGACCGGGAATCAAAATCAGGAGTGAACCCGCCGCCAGCAAAGCTGCCCGCCTTGGATAGGGTATGGTCAGCACCTGTTTTGCCAGCAACACCAAAATCACCGCCAGGAACACCGCCACACCCGATAAGGAATGCAGCAACACCAGATACAACACATGATATCCGGCCAATCCATAAGCAAACCGCTGCCAAAACCCTTGCCCCTGAAAACCTCGGCGGGCAAGATAAAACAGGGAAAACACCGACAAGGCCACCATCAAACTCAAACGGATATGCGATACAAAGGGCGATAATTCACGGTAATCAATGAAGTTTCCTGAAAAATAAACATACAGGCTAAACAATGACACCACGGTAATGGAACCGGAAAAAGCGAGCAATATCCAGCGCTTATAGCCTTGGGGAAGCGGACCGGAAGAAGCCACCACGAGGGTGAGCAGAAATATGGGCAGGCGGGTGCGCAGGGTGCTGACACCATAATCCCAGTTGGATGAATAAAACAGGGCCACAAGGTGTACCAGGTAAATGGATGCAAATACCAGGGCAGCCCTGTTATCCCAAAATCGCCGGAACTTCTCCCTGAAACGACCCTCGATCAGCCAGTTCAGAAAAAGGATGATCTGCGACACACTCATCAAAAAAACCGAAGAAGGCAACCCTATGGCAAGGAGGGTCAGCCCCCCGAAATATATCCATTGGTGCAGTTTCCTTCTGTTTACATCCCTCATCAGCAAAACATTTGGATTATTCAACACCGGCCAATATATTCCGGTAGGTTTCCCTGTCGGCCAACAATTCAAGGGCTTTATCCACGTCCGGGTCAGAAGCCAGCGAAACAATCACCCGGCCCCGCTGAAAATAATAGCGGGAAATGATCTCTTCACGCAGCAATTGCTCTATTTCCGGACGAAAAGTAATCATGTCCTGTGCTTTTTCTTCCTGGATCATCGCCTGCAGCCTGTAATACTTTTCCTCTATGGCCGCAAAATATTGCTCATCAGTGGCAGCCTGCTTCAAATCCTTTAAAACCTTCTCGCTGTCCGTATCATAGGTGAAATCATGACCAGTAACAAACTCCAGAAAATCCCCATACATGTCATCGGTAACAAAAAAGGATTCCGGGCCGGGAACCGAATCATGGAGTCGATAAAACCTTGTGGCATAGTCAAAGACCTTGAGGTCGCCCGACAGTCCGCGGGCAACATTGCTCAAAGCAGGCCTGTGGACACGTATGTCGGGATCGATGCCCCCTCCGTCGTAAACCTTTCTGCCACCCCTGGTCCGGTGCGGCATTTTCAGGGAATCGGGGATGGCAGCCACACTGCCGTCAGCACGTCTTTCCGCATAATTGATGGCCTGAATTCCCCGGCCGCTGGGAATGAAATACTCGGCAACGGTTACTTTGAGCTGGGTGTTATAACTCAAGGGCACCACATTCTGCACCAATCCTTTGCCAAAAGTCCTGTTGCCGATGATCACACCCCGGTCGAAATCCTGGATGGCACCGGCCACAATTTCCGATGCCGACGCGCTGCGACGATTCACCAGCACTACCAGGGGGATTTCTGCATCGATGGGATCATTCAATGTCCGGTGGGTGGTACTCCGGTCAGGCAGTCTTCCACGGGTATTGACCACCACCTGGTCTTTTTCAACGAACAGGTTGGCTATGTTGACCGCCTCATGAAGCAATCCGCCCCCATTGTCGCGCAAATCGAGGATCAGGCTTTCAACATCATGCGCTTCGTGCAGGGCCATGTAGGCATTCCTTACTTCACGGCTCGCCCTTTGGGTAAATCCGGACAGTTTGATATAAGCGGTCCGTTCATCAAGCATCCCATAATACGGAATGTTGTCGATGCGGATCACTTCCCTTTCAAGGCTTGTGCTCCACTGCTCACCATCCCTTTCGACCAGCAGGCTCAATGTGGTTCCGGGCTGTCCCTGCAACAGGGCCCTGACTTCATCTTCGCTGCGTCCCATGGTTGACTGCCCATTGATCTCCAGGATAAGATCACCCGGCAACAGGTTAGCCTTGAATGCGGGGAACCCTTCATGGGGTTCCACGATCATGATGTATTCGCCACGCGGCCTGATCACCGCACCAATGCCACCATACTGCCCTGTAGTCATAAAGCGGACATCCTCAATTTCCGATTCTGTGATAAATGTAGTGTAAGGGTCAAGGGTCGACAACATGCCGTCAATTCCTGATTTCATCATTTCAGACACGTTGATCTCATCGACATAATTCACCACAAGTTCCTTGAACAGGCCGGAAAAAATATCGAGGTTTTTTACGATCTCAAAATTCCGGCTGCCGGCACCCGAAAGCACAACGACAGCGGCTGAAAAGATCAGGACCAAAGCAATCCGTTTGCTCCTGGCGGGGATTTTTTTTATTCCATTCATTGTAATCTGTGTTTAATTCGTTTACGGGACCGGGTCATAACCACTGCCACCCCATGGATGGCATGAGACAATGCGCTTCAGACTCAGCCAACCACCCCTGAACGGACCATGTTTCTTAATGGCATCCACACCATATTGCGAACAGGTGGGCGAATACCTGCACGATGGCGGGAAATAAGGTGATATGGCGCCCTGGTAAAAGCGTATCATCCCTATCAACAACCAGGCCAATGCGTATTTTATTCCTGACAATAAGCCTCTCACGGTCAATCAGTTTTGGGTCAATGTTTGCACATTGTCCAACCCATTGGACCCTATCTCTTGCCGGAGTTTTTGCAAGGACCTTATCAGGCTGCGCTCAATATCGTCGTATTCCATCTCTTTGTTTGCTGTAAACATGAACGCCAACAGGCATTTGGCATCCTTTTCTTCTAAAAACGAGTAAAACTGACTTTTGTTTTTACGGTAGGCTTCTTTTACCAACCGTTTGATCCGGTTCCGGCTGACCGCCTTCTTGACCTGCCGCCCGGAAACACCAATGAGGCATTTGGCCGGATAATGAAACACACCACTTTGTGGAAACACCTGCTGGTGCTTGAAAATCTCCGGAATATCCTTGCCGGGCAAACACAAATATACAATACGGAAGGGATGCTGAAAAAAATGTCTCCCTTTGCTGAACAGCAAGCTGCGCAACCGGAAGTTGCCAAGCCGTTCGTTCTTTTTAAAAGTATACATAGCGCAAAGTCCCCGGTGGGATCAGGTAAAAAGGCCGGTAAATATTACTTGCCCTGTTTTTCCATGAATTCTTTGATGGCCATCACCATAGACGGGGCTGTTTTGGTGGGTGCGGTGATCTGCACTTTCAGACCATCCTTTTCAGCAGCTTTTTGGGTGGCTTTCCCAAAAGTGGCAATGACGGTATCCCCTTGTGCATACTCCGGAAAATTCAACCGCAGGGCCTGAATGCCAAATGGACTAAAGAAAACCAGCATCTGGTATTTTCCAATGTCAATATCTGAAAGATCTTCCGGAACAGACCGGTATATGGGTGCTGCCGAAAACTGAATTTTGTGTTGTTTCAGCATTTGGGGAATCTCTCTCTTATGGTTCTCGGCACACGGAAACAGAAATTTCTCGTCTTTGTGCTTTTTGATTACATCCATCAGGTCGGAAAAATGGTTCTTGCCAAAGAATATTTTGCGCTTCCTGAATTGTACATATTTCTGCAGGTACAAGGCAATGGCCTCGGAAGTACAGAAATACTTCATCTGTTCGGAAATCTGCACACGCAATTCTTCACAAAGACTGAAAAAATGATCAATGGCATTCTTTGAAGTGAAAATAATGGCCGTGTAATCCGGAACCTGAATGCGGTGTTTTCTGAATTCCCTGGCGCCAACACTTTCAATTTTGATGAACTTGCGAAAGCAAACGTCCAGGCTGTAGTCGTTGATCAGATCGACATAGGGCGATTTGTCATTTTCCGGCGGTGGTTGTGATATTAAAACATGTTTAAATTTCACAGTTCTTCTCCCCTGATTTTATTGATTAAACAAATATACAGACGCCGCTTTACCCAGTATCAGCAAAGGTGCCAGTTCAACGCCACAAAGGTACAAAAATAAGTAATAACCAGAAAACCCTGATACCCGGTAACCCAGCAAAGCACCCCTGCCTATTTTGAACACATTGAACAAAACAACCAGGGCCCACGCAGCATACAATCCATAATCAGTCCGGCTGAACGCATGATAAAATATACAAGGCAGGATCAATACCCCAACAAACTGATTATACAAAAACAGGGTTGTAAAATAGGCAGTATTGGCTTTCCTGGTGTCAAATATCCAGGCCAGGAATCCAAGCATTGTGCGTTTCAACAAATAAAACACACTGAAAAACAAAACGATCATCCCATAGATAACCAAATCATGAATGTTTTGCCAAATTACAGACAAGTCGAAAAACATCAGGGTCTGAAAAATAAACAGGGAAATGATAAGAATATAATTGATGATCAGCAAATAACTGGGGGTCTCACTGAACATCATCCCCTCTTTTTCAACCACTGAAAAATACCGGTAGCTAAATACGGCCAGCAACATTTGGCGGATGCGCCCAGGGAAAAAAAACCGGGCAATGGCAAGCAATGACAAACACACAATAAGCACATAGGCAACCCAGTCACTGGAAATGCGCTCTTCAACAACTGCAACGGGGACAGCCAGCAAAACGTATGTTTGAAATACCAGGGCCGGCAGCATCTTTTTTTTTACAAAAGTAATCCTTTTATAAAACAAACAGACCGGGTTTTTCCGGCACCAGATTGAATGTGATTTGTTTCACAAATTAATACCCGTTTTTTTAACAGGATAACAAAAAAATAACACAAATCTTTTTGATGAGAATCAAATTAATTCTAATTTTGTTGCCCATTGAATTTCAATCATATCCATTATAATAAATCCTTTGATCGTTCATGCAATTTATCGAATCAATCAAACAAAAAGCAAAAAAACAAAACAAAACAATTGTATTGCCTGAAAGTTCAGATGAACGGACACTGTTCGCTGCGGATACCATCATTTCGGAAGGTATTGCCAGGATTATCCTGGTGGGCGAGAGGGAGGAGATCCTGAAGGCAGCAGCAAAACACAAGCTTAAATCCATCGAGCAGGCCAGTATCATCCACCCGGAACAATTTGAAGAGAAAGAAACCTATGCAGAGCAACTCTATCAGTTGAGACAACACAAGGGAATCACAAAAAGCCAAGCCCTGGCCCTGGTGCAGGACCCATTATACCTGGCCACTTTACTGATCAAAAACGGTGTCGCCGACGGCGAAGTGGCCGGCGCCATGAATGCCACTGCCAATGTATTGCGTCCGGCTTTTCAGATTATCAAAACCATGCCGGGCATCAGTGTTGTGTCGGGGGCATTTTTAATGATCATGAAAGAGAGTCACTGGGGTGAACACGGCATCATCGTATTTGCAGACTGCGCCGTACATCCTGACCCCGACTCCAGGGAACTGGCTGAAATTGCTGTCATGACGGCACGCACCACACGGGCCATTGTGGGGGTAGAACCCAGGGTCGCCATGCTGAGCTTCTCTACCAAGGGAAGCGCCAAACATCCCATGGCCGACCGGGTAATTGAAGCCACCCGCCTGGCAAAAGAGATGGAACCGGCACTGCTTATCGATGGAGAGCTGCAGGCCGATGCCGCCATCGTCGAATCAATCGGCAAAAGCAAGGCGCCAGGAAGCCAAATAGCCGGGAAAGCCAATGTGCTGGTATTTCCCACGCTGGAAGCCGGGAATATCGCCTATAAACTGGTACAAAGGCTTGCCGGCGCCGAAGCAGTAGGACCGGTTTTGCAGGGACTGGCAGCGCCCATCAATGACCTGTCGCGGGGATGTTCCGTGAACGACATCGTAAACCTGGTGGCCATCACCGTCAACCAGTCGGCCTGACAATACGTTTAAAATCATATTTTTATTACCCACATATCATAAAAAACCCATCAGAATAAAATGAAAATCCTAGTTCTCAATTGCGGCAGTTCTTCCATCAAGTATCAATTGATCGACATGGCCAACAACGCTGAATTGCTGGCCAAAGGTTTGCTCGAAAGGATAGGCCTTAAAGACAGCGAGTTCAAACATCAGCCCAAGGGCAAAGACCCTTACATGCTGATCCAGGACGTAAAAAACCATGAAAGTGGCATCAATTTGATCCTGAAAGCATTGCTTGATGCCGAACATGGTGTCATCAAAAGTGTGAATGACATCATTGCGGTGGGCCACAGGGTGGCGCACGGCGGCGAAAAATTCAGTGCAAGCGCACTGATCACCAATGAAGTGAAGAAAAACATCAAGGAGGTGATTGACCTGGCCCCGCTGCACAACCCGGCAAACCTCAAGGGCATTGTGTCGATGGAAAAACTGGTTCCAAATATTCCCCAGGTAGCCGTTTTTGACACGGCATTTCATCAGACCATACCACCACATGCATACATGTACGGGCTTCCCTATGAACTCTATGAAAAAGATAAGATCAGGCGATACGGGTTTCATGGCACCAGCCATAAATACGTGTTTGAAAAAGCATGTGATGCCTTGTTTATGCGCAAAGACCACGTTAAGGCCATCACCTGTCATCTGGGGAACGGGGCATCCATTGCCGCCATCAAGAACGGGAAATCGGTCGATACTTCTATGGGGCTGACCCCGGTCGAAGGCCTGATCATGGGTACCCGCACAGGCGATCTCGACCTTGGTGCACTGCTCTACATTATGAATAAAAAAGGGCTGAATGTTGAGGAGGCCAACAACCTGATCAACAAAAAAAGCGGGGTGCTGGGTGTGAGCGGCATTTCCTATGACATGCGTGACATTGAAAACGCTGCCTGGAACCAGGGCCATAAAAAGGCCCAGCTGGCACTGGACATGTATTTTTACCGGATTGTGAAGTATATCGGGGCATATGCTGCCGCCATGGGCGGTGTGGACCTGCTCATTTTCACCGGTGGTGTCGGTGAGAATGGTCCGGAAACAAGGGAAGAAATCTGCAAAAACCTGGAGTTTCTGGGGGTTTCCTTTGACACAGAAAAAAACATGGGTCTTCGCGGCAGACTGGAAATGATCTCCAGGCACGATTCCAGGGTAAAGGTCATGGTGGTTCCCACCAACGAAGAACTGGTAATTGCCCACGACACATTAAGGGTCGTTACCCAGCACGACAACAACGAAGGGGTTTAAAGAATATACGCTGGGCAAAACAGAATGCCACTCTAAACCTGCGGGTATTTTTTGAGCAGTTCAAAGGGTTTCATCAGCAAATCAACATACTGGGCACGTTGGTAAGCATACGGATCTTTGGTATGCGCTTTTGAGAGTTTGCCACGGAAGTCCTCTACACTGGCAAACCCTTTGTCATTCATCCAGGCAGTCAGGTCTTTCAGCATTTGCGACAGGTAAGGCAACTTGTTTTTATACAAAGTGCTGACCACCTGTACACAGTCTGCCCCGGCAAGGATCATGCGCACCATGTCTTCGCCTGTAAAAATACCTGTGTTGCTGCAAATACTGCCTTTGATCTCCTTGTATAACAATCCGGCAAAACGCAGCGGCAGGCGGTAATCGCTGGGTTGGCTCAAATTAAAGGGGAAATGGTGGTCCTCAGACTTCAGGTCGATGTCTGGCTGAAACAAGCGGTTGAACAACACAAAGCCTGCCACACCTTCCTGATCCATCCGGCGGATAAGCGACAGCGTGTTGGTATAAAATGGACTCAATTTAACGCTGATGGGAATGGCCACCTTGTTTTTTACCTCTTTAAGGATCTGCAATTGTTCTTTTTCCACATCATCAGATGATATTTCGAGGTTCCCGGGGTTGGCATAAAAATTCAGCTCTAGCCCGGCCACACCTGTCTTTTCCATTTCGACGGCATATTCCACCCAGGTATCCTGATGAATGCAGTTCAGACTGCCGATAACCGGAATATCCAATGCTTCCTTAACCCTGGAAAGCTTATCCAGATGCTCTTCAGGGCCCGCATGCCTTAAACCCGGGAAAAGGCTGATCATTTCAGCATGCCGCTCAGTATATTCACTGAGTTCTTCTTCCAATTGCAGGCTCTCCAGGTTGATCTGCTCTTCAAACAACGATTTAAACACAATGGCCGATGCGCCGGCATCCTCCATTTTCCTGGCCAGGTCTGTTTCCATGCTGAGGTTACAGGCACCCACCACCAGCGGGTTTTTCAGTTCGAGGCCCATGTAGTTAATCGATAATTTAGCCATATTTCTTCTTCCTTTTGGTTATGGATTTAAAACATAAATGTAAATATATATTCTGTTTTATACAACTTTTTACCAGGATGTCTATTCATATCAATGATTTTCCCGGTAAAATTGTTTGATGGGACGACCCGTTTTTTTATTTTCCTGTTTTTTTGTATCTTGGTTTTTTGTAAAAATCATGAGCCATGCAGAAGCACAACAGACGGAAATTCCTTCAAGTCCTGGCCACCTTGCCTGCAGCCACACTGGCCGGCAATCTTATGTTAAAAGCCGAAAATACCAGAGCAATGCATACAAACAAAACCTCTTATACCCCCCGGTATGTTTCATTGCACAAAACCGGTGAATTAAGGGCACGTGCGGAAATCCTTTACGAAAGGATGCGGCATTGTGATCTGTGCCCGCGTGACTGTGGCACAGACCGTTTAAGCGGACAGCGGGGAGATTGCAATGCCAATGGCGATCTTGAAATTTCTTCTGCAAGTGCACATTTTGGTGAAGAGGAAGAGCTGGTTGGCCGTTTTGGTTCGGGCACGGTCTTTTTTACCAATTGTTCCATGCTCTGTGTTTTTTGCATCAATTATGAGATCAGCCAGCTTGGCCATGGACGTAAATACAATACCAGGCAGTTGGCCGATATGATGTTGTTGCTTCAGCGCAGGGGGTGCCACAACATCAATATTGTTACACCCACCCACTATGTGCCTCACATTCTGCTTGCCCTCGACCGTGCCATCCCCAATGGATTGAATATTCCACTGGTTTACAACACCAGTGGATGGGAAAAAACAGAAGTTCTGGAGTTTCTCGACGGGGTGGTGGATATATACCTGGCAGACTTTAAATATGCTGACCCTGAAGCGGCAGATACATATTCGCCGGGGGCTGTCTGCTATCCGGAAGTAGCCCAAAAAGCAATGCTTGAAATGAACAGGCAGGTGGGGGTGGCCCATGCCGATCCTGACAGCGGGCTGATGCATCAGGGACTGATGATCCGTCACCTGGTGATGCCAGGGAATGTGGCCAGGAGCGACCGGGTATTGCGCTGGATTGCCAACAACCTGCCCAAAGACACTTATGTAAACGTCATGTCGCAATACACCCCCATGTATAAAGCCTTTGATCATCCGGAGATCGCCAGGCGCATCACACGCTCTGAATACAATAATGCCGTGGGGATTGCCAGAAGTGCCGGATTAACGAATCTGAGGTTGCAAATGCGGTAAAAAACGCAGGAGGCGTCAAGGGCGGACACCTCCTGCAACTTTCTACCACCAAAACAAAAACAACATTAACCAGTAAACAAAACCATCCAAAACTGATAGAAAGCTAAATTCGTTTCGAACAGCGCTACAATTTAGTAAATATTTGATTGTTTCACAAATATTTTGCCTTATTTTTTAACAAAAAAAATCACCACCTTCCGGTCTGGTGAAATGGCATGGGACTGTGAAAGGTCCCAAAGGGGGATTGGTTGAAATGCAGTGGCGAATAAGGGTTGAATCCCGAGGAAAAATTGACCTCTGCCCCAAACCTCAGGTTTTCAGAAACACGGTAATCAAACCCAAGCATCATGCCCCGCGGATTGTGGTTAAAAGCATAAGGGTTCACCGGGGTAAAATCCGCTTCATTTGCAGTTCGTTCCATCCAGGTAGCCCCGATCAGGTTCAACCTGGGATTTACCTGATACGCACCAACGGCATATACCGTGGTGGAGAACAAGGCTGCAGCCGGGCCGGCATGCATTTGCCCGCTACCTTCCATCTGCGGAACCAGAAAATGGTGCTGATGCATGGCATGCATACGGGTAGTGGAAAAAACAGTCCCCACTTTCAGCTGAAAACTCCGTCCGGTATCCCAACTGATCTGCGGGGCAATGGAATGCCTGAAAAAATGACCCGCTGATCCGGCCGTTGTAAAGCTGCTGCCAACCATCAGGGAAAAATCCGGGGAAACAGAAAAAACTGGCTCCCTGTCACCTGAAAAGGCACCATCTGTTTCCTGCGCAGGCAACGTATGCGCCAACAAGAGAAAAAATGCCAAACCGATCCCGGTAATGAGTTGCCGTCGTTTCATAAATGTCGATATTTCATATGCGAATATACAAAAACAGATTTGTTTGCACAAATGCTTTTTGACCCCGGTTTGTTTTACATGCGATCATTGGTTAAATTTACACCCTTCAATTAATTCACTGAATGTAACTGAATCATAAGTCATGACACATCCATGACCTTTGATCTTATATACAAACGATCATTGCAGCAGTAATATCATACACAAATGAAAAAAAAATATAAATACGGATTGGTGCTTAGTGGCGGGGGGACCCGTGGGTTTGCGCACCTGGGAGCAATCAAAGCCCTGGAAGAAAACGGGATCAAACCGGATATCATTTCAGGGGTCAGCGCCGGAAGCATTGTAGGAGCCCTTTACGCTGACGGACAGGATGCTGACAAAGCATTGAAAGCTTTGATCAGTAAAAACCTGCTCGGCTTCTTAAGGCTCATGTTCCCGAAAACAGGCCTGATCAAAATGACCGGTTTCGAAAGAACACTTAAGAAAACCTTGCAGGCCAAGCGTTTTGAAGACCTGAACATTCCGCTGATCGTACATGCGGTCAACATCAATAAAGTAGAATATACCCGGTTTGACAAAGGCGACCTGATCCAGGCAATCAAGGCCTCCTCCTCCATCCCGGTTATATTCCCGCCGGTAGAAATTGACGGGTACCAGTATCTGGACGGTGGCATTGTAAACAATTTCCCGGTAGAGCCTCTGGTGGATGTATGTGATACCATCATCGGCATCAACGTAAACCCACTGGGAGAAGAATTCAAGATCGACAACCTGAAAACCATTGCCATCCGGTCATTTCATCTTTCAATGCGCAACCATGCCGACAGTCGCAAAGACAAATGCGACATTTACATTGAACCGGAGGGCGTGCAAAAATTTGGCATTCTGGACCTGTCAAGCGCAGAAAAAATCTTTGAAATAGGTTATAAAAAAACACTGGAAGTGCTTAAAAAGAAATAACCATATGACAAAAAAAACATTATATATATACGACTCTCTGACGCGCAAGCGGGAAGTGTTTTCTCCACTGGATCCTCCCTTTGCCGGATTATATGTATGCGGTCCCACGGTTTACGGAGATGCGCACCTGGGTCATGCAAGGCCGGCGGTGACTTTCGACCTGGTGTTCCGGTACCTTAAACACCTCGGGTACAAAGTACGCTATGTTCGCAACATCACCGATGTAGGACACCTTGAAAACGATGCCGACCAGGGAGAAGACAAAGTCCTGAAAAAAGCCAGGCTGGAACAACTGGAGCCCATGGAGGTGGTACAATATTATACTGACCGATACCACACCGATATGGAAAAAATGAACGTGCTCAAACCCAGCATAGAACCCAGGGCTTCCGGGCACATCATTGAGCAAATCGGGATGGCACAGGCGATTCTGGAAGCCGGATTTGCATACGAAGTAAACGGTTCCTTGTATTTTGACGTTCAAAAATACAACCGGGAGTTTCATTACGGAAAGCTTAGTGGCAGGTCGGTCGATGACATGATTGCAGGAACCCGGCAACTGGATGGCCAGGAAGAAAAGCGTCATCCAGCCGATTTTGCCCTATGGAAAAAAGCGGGCCCGGGACACATCATGCGCTGGCCATCCCCCTGGGGGGAGGGTTTTCCCGGATGGCACCTGGAGTGTTCAGCAATGAGCGCCAAATACCTTGGTGAAACCTTCGATATTCACGGGGGGGGCATGGACCTGTTGTTTCCGCACCATGAGTGTGAAATTGCACAATCAAAAACAGCTTTCGGGAAAGATAGTGTTCGATACTGGATGCACAACAACATGGTGACCATCAACGGGCAAAAGATGGGAAAATCGCTGGGCAATTTTATTACCCTGCGCGAATTATTCGAAGGCAGGCACAAAGCACTCAGTAAAGCATTCGAGCCCATGACCATCCGCTTTTTTATACTGCAGGCACATTACAGGAGCACACTGGACTTCAGCAATGAAGCACTGGAAGGGGCTGAAAAGGGACTCAGGCGGCTGTTGCAGGGCATGGAAACACTAAACAGACTGGAAACTTCCGAAACTTCTTCCGTGGATGTGACTCCTTTACCGGACAAATGTCATGATGCCATGCTGGACGACTTCAACAGTCCCATGGCCATTGCCCATCTTTTTGATGCGGTAAAAAGCATCAATTCAATAAAAGATGGGCAGGCCACAATAAACGAATCCGATCTGGAACTCCTGCGTAACACCTTTTTTGAATTTGTTGTGGACATTTTTGGACTCACACCACAAACAGCAACGGATGAAACACATCACAAGAAGATCATTCACGGGTTGATGGACATCGTGTTGGATTTGCGGCAGCATGCACGCCGGCAAAAAGACTGGGACACTGCTGACAAATTGCGTGATGCCCTGCAAAAACTGAATATCATTGTAAAAGACGGCAAGGAGGGTGCAGGCTGGGAATTTGAATAATAAAGGAAGCACCTTTTTCTTTTCTATCCCCAAAAGGATCACATTATAAGTATTCCAGGATGCGGCCTGAAATATGCAACAGGGCAATTTCTGCCAGCTTGGCCTG
>SL_3KL_010_SEDDRAFT_10000561_pt1 | contig 30887 bp, 30 predicted proteins | sample SodLakKL_010_SED_2_FD_10381 | JGI IMG/M metagenome (IMG submission 10381)
CACGCGAGCGCCACAGCTTCGACTACCGGTTTGTCACCGCGGCTGGCGCGACGATCTGGCTGCGCGACGTCGTTTCCGTCCTCGAGGATGATGATGGGCGTGTACGTCTCGTCGGCGTCATGGTCGATGTTACGGCGCTCAAGGAGGCCGAGGCGGCACGTGAGTACGTTGCGGGCCTCCAGCGCGTGCTCGTGGAAATCTCGCGTGAGTTCGTCGCCACGCGCAGTGCCGGCCTTGAAGCCCTGATCAACTCGGCCATCGAGCGCGTCGGGCGCTACTGCAGCGTGGATCGCAGCTACGTATTCCGTTTCAGCGCGGACTACTCGACCCACCAGTGCACCCATGAGTGGTGTGCCGCAGGCATCGAGCCCCAGATGCACGAGATGGCCACGGTGCCCCGCGAGGCATTGCCGCGGCTGGTGGCCGAAGTGACCGCCGGGCGTGCCGTCCACCTGGCCGACACGGCGGCTGTCGATCCGGCCTGGGCGCGGGAAGGAGAGTTTTTCCGCCGGAATGGCATCGAGTCGGTGGTGGTGGTCCCTGTACTCGTGGCCGGTCGTGTCCATGGCGAGATCGGGTTTGACGCCGTGAAGACGAGCCGTCCGTGGGGGGAGGAGGAGGTCCATCTGCTCCGGGGACTGGCCGACATCATCGGTGCCGCCATCGAACGCGATCAGGCCGAAGCCGAGGCGCGACAGCTTGCGCGGCGTCTGGCCGATACCCTGGAGAGCATTACCGACGCCGTTTACGCACTCGATCGGGATTGGCGCTTCACCTACGTCAACCAGCAGGCGGAGATGATGCTGGAGCGCAAACGCCGCGACCTTGTTGGCCAGGTCATGTGGGAGCAGTTCCCGGAAGCGGTGGGCAGTAACATCGAAACGGTCTATCGGCGGGTCGTGGCCGAACAGCGCGCGGAGCACTTCGAGGAATACTATTCGCCGCTGCGCGGAGCACTTCGAGGAATACTATTCGCCGTTGGGGCGCTGGTTCGAGATCCATGCCTACCCATCGGAGGATGGCCTCGCCGTCTATTTTCGCGATATCTCGGAGCGCAAGCGTGCCATCGAAGAGATCCAGTTCCTCGCGCTCTACGATCCGCTCACGCGCCTGCCCAATCGTCGACTGCTGCTCGATCGCCTGCACCAGGCGCTGGTTGCACGCCGGCGCGGGCGGCACAACGCGGCGGTGCTGTTTCTCGATCTCGACAACTTCAAGCAACTCAACGACACCCTGGGCCATGTCTACGGTGACCGCCTGCTCCAGGAAGTGGCGCGCCGCCTGGGGGGCTGCATTCGTGCCAGTGACACCGTGGCGCGATTCGGCGGTGACGAGTTCGCCATCGTTCTCTGCGATCTGGATGCCGACACCGAGCGGGCGACACGGCAGGCGGAGGACGTCGGGCGCAAGATCCTGGATGCGCTGACCGGCTCCTATCAGCTCGATGAATACGAACGCCACCTGAGCGTCAGTGTCGGGCTCACCCTGTTCGATGACGCCGACGATACCGCGGATGACCTGATGAAACGGGTCGATCTGGCGATGTACCAGGCGAAGCATTCCGGGCGTGGCACATTGCGCATCTTTGAACCGCGGATGCGCGCGGCGATGCACTCCCGTGTCAACCTCGAGACCGAACTGCGGGCCGCCCTGCGTGCGGGCAGTATCGTGCCCTACTATCAGGCGCAGGTGGAAGCGGATCGCGGCATCGTCGGCGCCGAGGCACTCGCGCGCTGGGAACATCCCGAGCAGGGTGTGGTATCGCCCGCCGAATTCATGGCCGTCGCTGAAGAGAGTGGCCTTGTCGTGCCACTGGGCGAGGCCATGCTGGATACCGTGTGCCGGCGCCTCGCGCGGTGGGCACAAGCATCGTCCACGGCGCACTTGCGGGTGGCCGTCAATGTGAGTGCGGGCCAGTTCCACCACCCGGGGTTCCACGATACGGTGAGCGCAGTCCTCCGGCGTACCGGCGCCCCGCCGGACAGGCTCTGCCTGGAGCTGACCGAGAGCGTCCTGTTCAGCAGTATCGCGGACACCGTTGCGCGCATGAACCGCCTGCGGGCACTCGGCGTGGTGTTCTCGCTGGATGATTTCGGCACCGGGTACTCATCCCTTTCCTCTCTGAAACAGCTGCCGCTGGATTACCTCAAGATCGACCAGAGCTTCGTGCGCGAGGCGCTGGACGATCGCAATGATGCGGCGATCGTGCGCACCATCATTGCCCTTGCCGACAGCCTGGGCCTGGGCGTGGTAGCCGACGGCGTGGAGACCGAGGAGCAGCGGGGCATGCTGGCCACACTGGGGTGTACGCAATGGCAGGGTTACCTGTTCGGCCAGCCGCTGACGGCAGAGGCGTTCGAGGTGTTTGCCACCGCTGCGCGCGGACACGCCTGACTGGTCGCAATGGCGTCGTGTGCGCGACAATGCGGGTATCACCCACCCATTTCATTGCGGAGATCGACCATGCAGGACCAGCAACTGCCGGACATGAGCATGGACACGTCCACGCTCTACCAGGAAGAGAGCTTCACCGATGGCCAGGTCGGCGAGATTCGCCGCCTCACGCCCGTGACCCCGGACGGCAGCCGTGACGAGGCGCGCAGCGTGCGCTTCACCGGCAGCACCCAGATCATGACCTCGGCCGGGCCGATTCCGCTGTCGTTCGAGATCGAAGCGGACAGTCTGGACGCCGCGGTGGCCGCTTTCGGCCAGCATGCGCAGGACAAGCTTGAGGAGACGACCCGCAAGCTCGAGGAAATGCGCAAGGAACAGGCCTCGGGCATTCTCACGCCGGACCAGTTCGGCGGCGGTGGTCAGGGCGGTGCCGGTGGCGGCATGGGCGGCGGCGGTCTGGGCGGTTTTCAGATGCGCTGAGCCCGCGCGGCCGGGTCACCGCGATACCGGGCTCACGCCACCAGTTCGCCGGCGGTGAAGCGCCGTGCCGGCTCCGTGGCGGGGCGGGCAAAGAATTCCCCGGCGGGTGTGTGCTCCTGCAGGCGTCCGCCGTGCAGGAACACCACATCGTCGGCAAGCCGACGCGCCTGGCCGAGATCGTGCGTGGTCATCACGATTTTCACGCCGATGCGGTGGAACTGGCCGATCGCGGCCTCGATCGCCAGCGCCGAGGCCGGGTCGAGTGATGCGGTCGGCTCGTCGAGAAACACCACGCCCGGCTCCAGGGCCCAGCAACGCGCCAGCGCGAGGCGCTGCTGCTCGCCGCCGGACAGGACGCGCGCCGCCCGCCCGGCGAGGTGTGCCAGGTCGAATTGCTCCAGCGCCGCCAGTGCGCGCGGAACGCGCTCGTCACGGGCTGTGCCGGCCACCTTGAGTGCATAGACGATGTTGGCCAGAACCGAACGCCGCAGCATGACCGGGCGCTGGAACACCATGGCCTGCCGGGGGGCGTGTCCCAGCCAGTAGCGGCGCCCGTGGGTCGGTTGCAGCAGGCCATGGGCAATGCGCAGGAGCAGGGTCTTGCCGGCGCCATTGGGGCCGAGAATCATGGTCCGGGCCGAGGCATCCAGGCGCAGATCGATGGCCTCGAGCAGCGCCTGCCCGCGATGGCGAAACCCGACTTCCTCGAACACCAGTGCGCTCATGCGCGAGCCGTCCGCAGTGCGACGTCAATCGCCGACATCATGCACCAGGTTCGCCGTGTAAGGGGCATTCCGTTCGGTCAGAATGGGCAATGGCGGAAATCATGCAGGGTCATGCAGTCTTGCGCTACTCCGCGTTTGGGAAAAACAGTTGCTGCCCGCTCAACGCGTAGGCACCGATGGCTTCCTGACCCGCGTCCGACAGCAGCCACTCGTGCCACTTGCGAGCCAGATCATGCTTGAGGTGGGGGTGGCGCTCGCGGCTGAGTAGCAGGCTGGCGTAGGGGTTGAACAGCGTGTTATCACCGGCGAACAGGATCTCCAGATTCTGGCGGTTGGCGAACGCGGCCCAGCTGGCCCGGTCGGTCAGGGTGTAGGCGTCCATCGCCGCAGCAGTATTGAGTGTCGCCCCCATGCCGCTGCCGAGTTCGCGGTACCAGCGCCCCGCCGGATCGATGCCGGCGTCGCCCCAGAGGCGGCGCTCGGCGCGGTAGGTGCCACTGTCGTCGCCGCGCGACGTGAACGCAGCCTCGTGCTCGGCGATGCGGGCAAACGCCGCGCGCGCACTGTCGGCAGCGGCGATGCCGGCAGGGTCCGCGGCCGGTCCGACGATCACGAAGTCGTTGTACATCACCTCGCGTCGTTCCTCGGCATGGCCGGCAGCGACGAACTCGCGTTCACCGTCGGGATCGTGCACCAGCAGGATGTCGGCGTCCCCGCGGCGGCCGATCTCGAAGGCCTGGCCGGTGCCCACGGCCACCACCCGCACATCGATGCCCGTGGCCTCGCGGAAGCGCGGGATGAGGTGTCCGAAAAGACCTGAGGCCTCGGTCGATGTGGTCGAGGCGACACGAATTTGGCGCTCGGTCGCGTGTCCTGCGGTGGCTGCGAGCAGGGCGATGGCGACAACGAGCAGGATCGCGAAGACAACCCTGGGCATCAGACCCTCCCTTGGCGACGTCGTGTACTGCGTTGCTTGCGGCGGGTGATTCATCCCTGGCGTCGCCGTGCACTCGCACCGATGGCATAGGCCGCGGCGTTGACGGTGGTCACGATCAGCAGCAAAACGATGCCGAGGCCCAGCGCCAGCGGCAGATTGCCCTTGTTCGTCTCCAGTGCGATGGCCGTGGTCATGACGCGTGTCACCCCCTCGATGTTGCCGCCGACGATGAGAACGGCACCCACCTCCGCGCTCGCTCGTCCGAAGCCGGCCAGCACGATCGTGACGAGGCTGAACCGTGCATCCCAGAGCAGCGTCGGAATGGCCTGCAGGCGCGATACGCCCAGCGAGCGCAACTGCTCCCGGTACTCTTCCCACAATACTTCGATCGCCTGGCGGGTCAGGGCGGCCACGATCGGCAGGATCAGCAGGGTCTGTGCGATGACCATCGCAGTCGGCGTGAACAGCAACCCCAGCGAACCCAGCGGCCCTGCACGCGACAGCATGAGGTAGACCATGAGTCCGGCGACGACCGGCGGCAGCCCCATCAGTGCGTTGAGGGCAATGACGATCACGCTGCGCCCGGGAAAGCGAAAGACGGCGAGGGCGGCTCCGAGGGGCAGGGCGACGAGGCTGGCGACGATGACGGCCGTGAGCGAGACCTGCAGCGACAGCGTGATGATGCCGATCAGCGTCGGGTCGCGCCCGATGATCAGTTCGAAGGCGGNATTGAAGGCGTTCTCGGGCATGCTCGCGCTCATGCATGGTTCAGCGCTGCATTGTGTGATTTCATGCACGTGTGAGCGAATGGAGGCGTAATTCATGCAGCCAGAAACAGCAGTTCATCGGGACACGCGCTTCCACTTCCTGACCACTGCGGAGGTGGCTGAATATCTGCGCCTGAAAGAGCGCAAGGTGTACGAGCTGGTGCGCCAGGATGCGATCCCGTATACCCGAGTGACCGGCAAGCTGCTGTTTCCGCGCGAGAGTATCGATCTGTGGGTGATGAACCACCTGGCGGGTGATGAACGGGTGGCGCGCCCGCTGCCCGCCGTGGCGGCGGGCAGCCACGATCCGCTCCTGGACTGGAGCCTGCGCGAGAGCGGCGCTGACCTGGCGACGCTGTTCCATGGCAGTGGTGATGGCGTCCGGCGCCTGCTGGAGGACGGCGCGATGCTGGCGGGCCTGCATCTCCGCGACAGCGACAGCGGCGGTTACAACGAACCGGCGAGCCTCGGCCTTGGCGGCATGCGCGACCTGGTGGTCATCCACTGGGCCTGGCGTCGGCAGGGCCTGGTGGTGCAGCGCGACAATCCGCACGGCGTGCAGGGCCTGGCCGATCTCGCTGCGACCGGCGTGCGGGTCGCCCAGCGCCAGCCGGAGGCGGGCGCCGAGGCCCTGTTCCGCTGGTTGCTGGCCGCGGCGGGCATCGAGCGTGAGCACCTGCAACTCATGCCGCATCCCTGCCGCAGCGAGGACGACCTGGCCCTGGCGGTCAGCAACGGCGAGGCCGATGCGGGTCTGGCGATCGAGGCCTCGGCACGGCGCCACGGCCTCGTGTTCATACCGCTGCACAGCGAGCGCTTCGATCTGGCCATGCGCCGTCGCAGCTACTTCGAGGCGCCCGTGCAGGCGCTGATGGCCTTCGTGCGCACGGCACGATTCCGCGAGCGTGCCGAGGCCATGGGCGGTTACGACATCAGTGACACGGGTCGTGTTCTGTACAACGCTTGAGGCCTCGCGGGCGTTGGCGCGACAGCATCACAGAAGAATGACCCGGGTCGACCCGGTACAGCGCGCCCGCGGAGGTCATTCGGCAACGCTCGAGGCCGCGACCTTGCGATCGCGGCCCGCCGGGTTCATGGCGTGTTACCGGACCCGGCGCGCAGGTTCCGTGCCGTCGCGCTCAGGCGCTACTGATTCGGCGCAGGATCGCGTCGAAAGCGCGGGTCGGCAATAGCCACCTGAGGACGGCCAGCAGCGTCGTCGGCAGAGTGACGCGGTAGCGGGCCCTGGGGCGCCGGCTTTCCAGCGCGTGCACCAGCGCTCGACAGACCGCCTCGGGGCCGAGCGTGAATGGCGCCGGATCACCCTCGCTCTGGAGCCGGCTCTCGAGCAGGGCGTAGGTGTCCCGGTGGGCACTCGCGGCCGGCCGTATATTGCGCTGATAGGCGGCCCAGGCATTGGCGCGAAAGCGGCTGGTGATCGGCCCCGGCTGGATCAGGCTGACCTCGATGCCGCTGCCGTGGAGTTCCAGGCGCAGGGTGTCGGTCATCCCCTCGAGGGCGAACTTGCTGGTGTTGTAGGCGCCGCGCCACCGCAGTGTGGCAAACCCCAGCACCGAGGAGTTCTGCACGATGCGGCCGTGCCCCTGGCGGCGCATGGCCGGTATCACCCGGTTGGTCAGTTCCAGCCAGCCGAGCAGGTTCGTCTCCAACTGGGCTCGCAGCACATCGCGCGCCAGATCCTCGACCGCGCCGGGCTGGCCGTAGGCACCATTGTTGAACAGGGCGTCGAGGGTGCCGCCGGTGCGCGCCAGCACGTCACCCACGCCCGCTGCGATGCTGGCCGAATCGTCGAGATCGAGCTGCAGAGCCTCGAGTCCTTCCTGCTGCAGGCGTTCGACGTCCTGCGCCTGGCGCGCGGTGGCGAATACCCGCCAGCCGCGCTGCGCCAGCGCGTGGGCACAATGGTGGCCGATGCCGGATGAACAGCCGGTGATCAGGATGGAGCGCGGCGCGGGCATGGGCGCAAGCTACTGGTCTGTGCGCGGGGTCGCAAGCCTTGACCTGCAAGCACCGATTCGCCTGCATGGATCGCTATCCGGGGCCCGCAAGCTTGCAGCTTCCTCCCGTGCCGGCTACCCTTGCGCGCCCTGCAACCCCCGACGAAAACGGCCTCACCATGCGCAGCCATTATTGCGGCACCCTCGACGCCTCCCATATCGACGCCAGCGTGGACCTGGCCGGCTGGGTGCACCGCCGGCGCGACCATGGCGGCGTGATCTTCGTCGATCTGCGCGACCATACCGGGCGCGTGCAGGTCGTGTTCGATCCCGACGATCCGGAGATCTTCCAGCGCGCCGAGCAGATCCGCGGCGAATATGTCATCCGCATCCGCGGCATCGTGCGCCGGCGCCCCGAGGGCACCGAAAACCCCAACCTGCCGACCGGTGAGGTCGAGGTGCTGGGGCAGTCGCTGGAGGTGCTGAATCGCGCGAAGACGCCGCCGTTTCCGCTGGATGAGGCGGGAGCCGTGGGCGAGGACCATCGCCTGAAATATCGCTACGTCGATCTGCGCCGCCCGGAGATGCAGCAGCGCCTGCGCATGCGTGCGGAGATTACCGCCTACATCCGCCGCTTCCTCGAGGCCCGCGATTTCATCGATGTCGAGACGCCGATGCTGACCCGGGCCACGCCGGAAGGCGCGCGCGACTATCTCGTGCCGAGCCGCACGCACCCGGGCGAGTTCTTCGCCCTGCCGCAGTCGCCGCAGCTGTTCAAGCAGTTGCTGATGATGAGCGGCATCGACCGCTACTACCAGATCGTGCGCTGCTTCCGCGACGAGGATCTGCGCGCCGACCGTCAGCCGGAATTCACGCAGCTCGACCTGGAGATGGCGTTCGTCGAGGAGCGCGACGTGATGAACCTGGTCGAGGCGCTGGTGCGGGAAATGTTCCATGACCTGCTCGGGGCCAGCCTGCCCGAGGAGTTCCCGCGCATGACGTGGCAGGAGGCGATGTTCCGATTCGGCTCGGACAAGCCGGATCTGCGGGTGCAGCTCGAACTGATCGAAGTCGCCGACCTGGTCCGCGATGCGGACTTCAAGGTGTTCTCGGGCCCGGCCAACGATCCCGAAGGCCGCGTGGCCGCGCTGTGCGTCCCGGGCGGGGCGAGCCTCACGCGCAAGGAGATCGACGAATACACCGAGTTCGTTGGCCGCTACGGCGCCAAGGGCCTTGCCTACATCAAGTGCAATGAGGTGGCGAAGGGGCGCGAGGGGCTGCAGTCGCCGATCCTCAAGTTCCTCTCCGACGAGGCGGTGCAGGGCATCATCGACTACACGGCGGCGGCCGACGGTGATCTCATCTTCTTCGGCGCCGACCGCGCCAGCGTCGTCAACGAGGCGCTCGGTGCCCTGCGCGTGAAGGTGGGCCACGACCGCGGCTTTGTCGAGGCGGGCTGGCGTCCGCTGTGGGTGGTCGATTTCCCCATGTTCGAGTGGGACGATCAGAGCCAGAGCTGGCATCCGCTGCACCATCCCTTCACCGCGCCGGCCGTGGACAGCGCCGAGGAGCTGCGCGCGCATCCGCGCCAGGCGCTGTCACGGGCCTACGACATGGTGCTCAATGGCACGGAGATCGGTGGCGGTTCCGTTCGTATCCACGACCGCGAGTTGCAGGAGGCGGCGCTGGAGGTCCTCGGCATCGACCCCGAGGCGGCGCGCGAGAAGTTCGGCTTCTTGCTGGATGCGCTCGAGTATGGCGCGCCGCCCCACGGTGGCGTGGCCTTCGGCCTGGATCGCATGGTGATGCTGATGACGGGGTCGACGTCGATCCGCGATGTCATGGCCTTCCCCAAGACCCAGACCGCGAGCTGCCCGCTGACCGCCGCACCCTCGGCCGTCAGCGAAACGCAGCTGCGCGAGCTCGGCATCCGTCTCCGCACCAAGGCCGCAGCTGCCGCCAGTGGTGGTGGAACCACCTGACACCCCCCACGCCACACGGCGCGGCGCTCACCAGGGTGAAGCAGTAGGTAGCCTGGATCCGGTGCGTGAACGTGGCGGCGGTGGTGTCGCCAGTCACGGCCTCCGGTGCTTTGCTCCGGGGCCCGCTGCCAGTTTCGTGTCCTTGCGGACACGAAACTGTCCATCCCTGGGCGCTACTGTGCGGCCATCCATGGCCGCACACGACCCCTATGCAAAGCACCGGAGTCCGCGCCTGGCCCGGATGTGCTCGTGTTGGTTCACGCACCGGATCCAGGCCGTGAGGGGGAGGGGGGAAACACAGTCACCCCCGCGTCGCCGCGCCGATTTACACTCACTGCATGAACGACGTCTGCAAGCGCCCCGAATCCGTCCTGGTGCTCATCCACAGTAACGACGGGCGCATCCTGCTGTTGCGGCGGGTCGACCGGCCGGACTTCTGGCAATCCGTCACCGGCAGCCTGCGTGAAGGCGAATCGCCGCGCGCGGCGGCCGCACGCGAGGTCATCGAGGAGACCGGGTTCGATCCCGCGGCGCTGGTCGACTGCGGACGCAGCCGCAGGTTCGAGATCACCGGCCCCTGGCGCGAGCGCTACGCCGCCGACGTCACGCACAACCTCGAGCACGAGTTTCGCCTGCCGATGGCCTGGCCCGACGAACCACGACTGGCGCCCGGTGAACATGACCGCGCGCGCTGGTGCGATCGCCACGAGGCGCTGAACCTTGCGGCCAGTTGGACCAACCGTGCGGCGATCCGGATGCTGCCGGTAGCACCCGCCGAGGCCACCGTCGTGCTCGTGCACGGCCTGTGGATGGGCAGCCCATCGATGGCCGTGCTCGCCTGGCGGTTGCGCCGGGCCGGGTTCCGCGTGCGGCTGTTCAATTACTTCTCCACCCGCGAAAGTCCGGCCGTTGCCGCGCGACGCCTCGCCCGCTTCTGCCTGCGTCTGCGGCGGCCGGTCGTCCACTTCGTCGCCCACAGCCTCGGCGGTCTCGTGCTGTCGCACCTGTTTCAGCGTGGCGTGGGCGCGCGCATCGGCCGTGCGGTCCTGCTCGGCTCGCCGATGCAGGGATCCGTGGCCGCTCGCGGCATGCAGCGCCTGCGCGTCGAGTGGGCGCTCGGCGCGGCCGGGGACGAGGGGCTGCTGGCCCGGCGCCCGCCCTGGCGCCACGAGGTGCCCGTCGCGACCATCGTCGGCGACCGCCCCTTCGGCCTGGGGCACGTGGTGGCGGACATCGAGGAACCCAACGATGGCGCTGTCGCCCTGCGCGAGACACTCGTGCCCGGGGCCCAGCGGTTGATTCTGCCGGTCACGCACTCCGGCCTGCTGGTCAACGGCGAGGTGGCGGCACGGACAAGTGCGTGGCTGCGCGAGGGTCGATTGCCCGGTGGGTACTGCGTCGGTGACGACGCTGAAACGGGTGACGAGGGGCGTGGCGGAGAAGACTCCACGGGTGAGGACGCCGGAGATACGGGGGCGGGGGACCGGCGTGTGTCCCGAGGGGGATGATAGACTGCGCGACTGCAACCGCCTGAACCCGATCACCCAGAAGTTGAGTGGGAGAAGTCCAGACCATGGCCGGACACAGCAAGTGGGCCAATATCAAGCACAAGAAGGCCGCCGAGGACGCCAAGCGCGGCAAGGTCTTCACCAAGCTGATTCGCGAGATCACGGTCGCCGCCCGTGTCGGCGGCTCCGACCGTGACGCGAATCCGCGCCTGCGGCTCGCCGTCGACAAGGCGTATGCCCAGAACATGCCCAAGGACAACGTCGAGCGCGCCATCAAGAAGGGCGCGGGCGAACTCGAGGGCGAGGCCTACGAGGAGGCGCGCTTCGAGGGCTACGCGCCCGGTGGCATCGCGATCATGGTCGACTGCATGACGGACAACCGCAACCGGACCGTGCAGGAGGTTCGTCACGCCTTCACCAAGCATGGCGGCAACCTTGGAACCGATGGATCGGTGGCGTTCCTGTTCAATCGTACCGGCGTGCTGAGCTATCCCGCCGACACGGATGAGGACGCGCTGCTCGAAGCCGCGCTGGAGGCCGGTGCCGAGGAACTCGTCACCAACGACGACGGCTCGCTGGATGTGCTCGTCGCGCCGGATGAGTTCAGCGACGTGCAGGCCGCGATGATCGCTGCCGGGTTCGCGCCGGAACAGGCCGAAGTGACCATGCGCGCGGAGACCGATGTCACCGTCGATGGAGAGGATGCCGGCCGGGTGCTGCGCCTGCTCGAGATGCTGGACGATCTCGACGATGTGCAGAACGTTTATACCAACGCCAACTTCACCAGCGAGGCCCTGGCCGCGGCCGGCTGAGGGGCGGATCCGGGGCTGACCATCACCATGTCCGCAGCCGTGCGCATCATCGGCATCGATCCGGGGTCCCTGACCACGGGTTACGGCATCATCGACAGTGATGGGCGCCGCAGCGTCCATGTCGAACATGGTTGCATCAGCACCGGTGGTGGACCGCTGCCGGAACGCCTCGGTCGCATCCAGGCCGGCATCGCCGAGGTCGTCGCGCGCACCGGTCCGGCGGAGATGGCGGTCGAGGAAGTCTTCATGAGTCGCAGCGCGACCTCGGCGCTGAAGCTCGGGCAGGCCCGCGGGGCCGCCATATGCGCCGGCGTCGCCGCCGATCTGCCGGTAGCGGAATACCCGGCGCGACTGGTCAAGCAGACCGTCGTCGGCACGGGTGCGGCGGCGAAGCGGCAGGTCGGTCACATGGTTGCGGTGCTGCTGGCACTGCAGGGCGAACCTCTGGCCGAGGACGCCGCCGACGCGCTGGCCGTGGCGCTTTGCCATGCACACGCACGTACACGGCCGCACGCGGGCTCACGACGCGCGAGCCGGCGACGCTCGGTGCGCTGGACGGAGAAGGATCTGTGATCGGACGCCTGCACGGTACCCTGGTCTACAAGCAACCGCCCGCTCTCATGATCGATGTGGGCGGAGTCGGCTATGAACTCGAAGCGCCGTTGTCGACGTTCTACGACCTGCCCGCGACCGGCGAGCCCGTCACGCTGCATACCCATCTGATCGTGCGCGAGGATGCCCACCTGCTGTTCGGGTTCGCGCACGAGACCGAGCGCAGACTGTTCCGTGTCCTGCTGCGCGTATCCGGAGTGGGCGCGAAGATGGCGCTGGCGGTGCTCTCGGGAATGAGTGCGGATGATTTCGCGCGCTCGATCGAGAGCGATGATGTCACGGCGCTCACGCGGATCCCCGGTATTGGCCGCAAGACGGCCCAGCGCCTGATCGTGGAGATGCGGGATCGGCTCGACGATGATCTGCGCGGGGTACTGCCCGCGGCCGCCGACGCGACCGGCGGGGGGGGCGCCGGAGCCGGCAGCAGCGTGGGCGATGCAATCGCCGCGCTGGTGGCACTGGGCTACCGGCACGCCGAGGCCGAGCGCATGGTGCGCGCGGTCGATACCGATGGTCGCGGCACTGAAGACATCATCCGGAGCGCCCTCCAGGCGAGCTTGCGATGAGGAACCTGCTGCGCCGGTTGCCCTGGGGGTTGCGGCGACCGCGCTCGATGGTCGTGCTGGTGCTGGCCGGGTTCCTGCTCGTCGCCGCGCCCCTGCTCGTCGCCATCATCGGCGGTTCGGTCTACCTCGACCGCCTGTCCGAGCGCAGCGATCGCCTGGTGCGTGAGAGCGTCTCGATCGCGCGCGACAGTGAGGCCCTCACGGCACAGTTGCTGACCCTGGAGCGCGTCGCCCGCCAGTACCATTTCGGTGGCTCGGCCGAACTGCGCCGCCGCTACGAGGAGCGCCATTCGAATCTGCTCGAGACCATTCGCCGCCTCGAGCGCTACGAGCTGCTCACGCTGGAACGCGACACCACCGCCGACCTGATCGAACTGGCGGAGCGGATTGCCACTGTTGTGCGCGCGGAGCCACCGGGCTCGCTCGAGCTCGAGGCCGCGCTGGTGGAGTACGCGCGCATGCGCATGCTCGCGGGTGGTATCGCCGCCGATGCCGAGACTGCCATCGATGGCGAGCTTGCCCAGCTGGAGGAGGAATCACGCACCGCCCGCCGCTTCCTGCTATGGCAGACCACGGCGCTGGTGCCGGCCACGCTGCTGATCGGGGGCATCTTTGCCTGGCTCATCCTGCAGCCGATGCGCCGCCTGGCCCAGGCGATCCGCAGCCTGGGTTCGGTCGAGCCGCCACCGCCGATCAGTGTCGGCGGGCCCCCGGAGATCCGCTCCCTCGGCATCGAGCTCGATCGTCTGCGGGTGCGCCTCGAACGCTCGGAAGCGGAGAAGAACCGCTTCCTGCGGCACATGTCGCATGAACTCAAGACACCGCTCGCGGCCATCCGCGAAGGCACCGAGCTGCTTGCCGATGGTTCGGTCAAGCCCGGAACGCCGGCGGCTGACGAGATCGTTGATATCCTGCGCACCTCCAGCCTCGAGCTCCAGCAACTCATCGAGAACGTGCTGGTGCTCAGTGCGCGGGACCTGGCACAGATCGCGGAACCGATTGCGCTCGAAGAACTGGTCGAGGACGTGCTGGGGCGCCACCGCCTGGCGCTGACGCGCTCGCAGCTGGCTATCGAGCGGCGCGTGTCGCCGGTTACGTTTGACGGCTACAAGCCGCTGGTCCAGGCCGCGCTGTCGAACCTCATCGGAAATGCGATCCGGTACTCGCCGGCAGGCGCTACACTGTACGTAGGTGCCAGCCGGCAGCGCGGGTGGGTGATGCTGGAGGTGGCCGACGAAGGGCCGGGGATCACCGAGGAGGATCGTCCACATGTGTTCGAACCATTCTTCCAGGGGCAGGCGGGCCCGCGCGCGGCCGTGCGCGGCACGGGTGTCGGCCTGTCGGTGGTACGCGACTGCGCGCGTGCGCACCAGGGCAGCGTCGAACTGGTGGATGGAGTCTATCCGGGGACCCATGTGCGCATGATGCTGCGTACACAGGCCTCCAACGGCCGGTTGTTCAGTGAATGAGTGCCTGTATCCTGGTCGTCGACGATGATCCCTCGCTGCTGCGCCTGCTCGACATCCGCCTGCAGGCGGCCGGCTACGCAGTCGACTGTGCCGAGAGCGGCGAGTCGGCGCTGGCACGCCTGGAACAGTCACCGCCCGATCTCGTGATCACCGACCTGAAGATGGATCGCATGGATGGTCTCGACCTGCTCGGCGAGATCCAGCAGCGTCATCCCGGAATGCCGGTGATCCTGCTGACCGCCCACGGCACGATCCCCGATGCGGTCAATGCCACGCAGGGCGGGGCGATTGCGTTCCTGACCAAGCCGGTCGAGCGCGACGAACTGCTGGGGCAGGTCGAGCGAGCCGTACGCCTCAGTACCCGTGTCGCCGTGCCGGATGACTGGCGTGCCGGGATCACCACGCGCAGTCCACGCATGGAGGAGCTGCTCGAGCAGGCGCAGCGCGTCGCCGCGACCTCGACGAGCGTACTGATCCATGGCGACAGCGGTACTGGCAAGGAGGTGCTGGCGCGCGCCATTCACCGCGCCAGTCCGCGGCGTGATCATGCATTCGTGCCGATCAACTGCGGGGCGATGCCCGAGGGCCTGCTCGAATCCGAGCTCATGGGGCACGAACGGGGCGCATTCACGGGGGCCGAACGCTCGAATCCCGGCCTGCTGCGCACCGCGGATGGCGGCACCCTGTTCCTCGACGAAATCGGTGATATGCCCCTGCCGCTGCAGGTCAAGCTCCTGCGCGTGCTGCAGGAGCGGCGTGTGCGCCCGGTGGGCGGTACGCGGGACGTGCCGGTCGACGTGCGGGTGATCTCGGCCACCCATCGGGATCTGGCCGCTGCGATCCGCGAGGGCACGTTCCGCGAGGATCTCTACTATCGCCTCAATGTCGTGGCCCTGAACGTACCGCCGCTCAGCGAGCGGCGCGAGGACATTCCGCTGCTGGTCAATCACAAGCTGCGACAGCTCGCCGAGCGCGATGCATCGAAACCGCGGCTCTACGCGCCCGAGGCGATGGAGCTGCTGGTCGCCGCCGACTGGCCGGGCAACGTGCGCCAGCTCGAGAACCTGGTCGAGCAGCATGTCGCGCTCGCCGCGGGGCCGGTGATTACCGCCGCCCAGGTACGCCAGAGCCTCGGCGGGGCGGGCCAGCGACTGCCCTCGGTCGCGGAGGCCCGGGCCGCATTCACGCGCGACTACCTTGTGCGTCTGCTCAAGCTCACCGAGGGCAACGTGTCCGAGGCGGCCCGGATTGCCCAGCGCAACCGTTCGGAATTCTACAAACTGCTCGCCCGCCACGGCGTTGATGCCCGCGAATTCAAGCCGGAATCCTGATCCACTCGCCCCTGGTGTTGCTTCTCGGCGACACATATTTCTCCAGTAAATCAGTCGCCTGCGAATTCCAGATGAAGAAGCGTTGCCAGCAGGCAACGATTTTGACGTGCCACAGTGATTGGCGCGCAATCGGTTTTTCCGTTCGTCCGTCTTGATGTGTTGCAACGTGCGGAAAATAAAGAGAAAATAAGAGTTGGCACGCAGCGTGCTTACAGTAGAGATTGAAAGAGGAGGATTTGCAGGAATTCAGTGGATGTGGCTCCCCCCGGCCGCATTCACTCCCAGGCCCCCTCTGGCCCTGGTCTGAATCCCCCGGTCACGGCATCTCCCCCTTGTCGTGATCTCAGACCAGAGTGTTACGCCCCGCCTCCCCGGCGGGGCTTTTTTTTTGGGGGGCCAGACGCAGAAGCCCCGCACAGTGCGGGGCTTCTTCCGTGACTGGCACACCTGGCTCGGGTCAGGCAGCGAGCCGCTTGCGCTCCTGGTTCACCCCGTAACCCACGGCGACCATCATCCCCAGGAGAATCAGGGTGAACGGGCCCCCCGAGGCGATGGCCGCGGCCTGCAGAGCGGCGAGCCCGCCGCCAACGAGCAGGGCGATGGCCATCAGACCCTCGAACACCACCCAGAAGCAACGCTGGACGACCGGCGCATCCGTCTTGCCGCCCGAGGTAATGGTGTCAATCACCAGCGAACCGGAGTCCGACGAGGTGATGAAGAACACCATCACCAGGATGATCGCCAACAGCGAGGTCAACCCGGACAGGGGCAGTTCTTCCAGCATCAGGTAGATCGACAGCTCGGGTTGCCAGGTGTCCACCAGGTCGGTGACGCCGGTGTAGCCGTCCTTGACGTACTGGTCGATGGCGAAGCCGCCCATCGCGTTCATCCAGATGATGGCGGCTGCCGTCGGGATCAGCAGCACGCAGGTCACGAATTCGCGGATCGTGCGGCCATAGGACACGCGGGCGATGAACATGCCGACGAACGGCGACCAGGAGATCCACCAGGCCCAGTAGAACACCGACCAGCCGTGCAGGAAGTCGGTATCCTCGCGGCCGAAGGAATTACTCAGCGGCAACACGTACTGAACGTAACCGACGGCCGACGTGAAGATGCTCGCAAAGATGTCCAGGGTGTAGCCGAAGATGATCACGAATAACATCAACAGACCGGCCATGATCAGGTTGATCTCGGACAGGATCTTCACGCCACCGTGGATGCCTCGCAGCACCGAGATCAGCGCGATGGCGGTGATGCCGAGGATGAGTGTCACCAGGGTGACGTTGCCATCGGGGAAGCCGTACAGGTAGGCCAGGCCGCCAGCGGCCTGCTCCGCACCGTAGCCGAGCGACGTCGCAAGGCCGAACAGCGTGGCGAAAACGGCCAGGGTGTCGATGATGTGGCCGAACCAGCCCCAGACGCGGTCACCGAGGAACGGAAAGAACGCGGACCGGATGGTCAGCGGCAGGCCCCAGTTGAAGCTGAAGAAGGCCAGTGAAAGGGCGACGGTCGCGTAGACGGCCCACGGGTGCAGGCCCCAGTGGAAGATCGTGGCTGCCATGGCCAGCGTGCGGTCGGTTTCGCCCTCGGCACCCATGGGCGGATAGAGATAGTGCGTGACGGGCTCCAACACCCCGAAGAACATCAGGCCGATGCCCATGCCGGCGGCGAACAACATGCCGAACCAGGCGAAGTAGCCGAATTCGGGCTTGGCATTCTGACCTCCCAGCCGCACCTTGCCGAGCGGTGTGACCAGCAGAATGATGCAGAACAGCACCATCAGATTGGCGCCGTACATGTACACGAAGTCGAACGTCGTCTCGAGGAAGGTGCGCGCGTTCCCGAGTGCGCTCGCCGCGATGTCGGAGAACAGCATGGCCACAGCCGTGAAGAACACCGTACCGACCGCGGAGATCATGAATACCGGGTTATGGATGTCCAGCCCGAATGGCTGGATGTTGTCTTGTCCGACTTCGTAGTTTGTGTCGGCGACTGCGATGTCGGACTTATGATCGTCTTGTTCGGTCACGATTGTGTGTTCTCCCGTCGGGTTCAGGTGTGGGTCGCCGCGTGCGTCACGCGCGCCACGCGACTTGCCCTTCGCGCGCGAAACCGTTTCGGTTGGGTCGATTCGCGTGGAACGGTCGCTCTTGTTTCTCAGTATCAGGCGGCTGCGGCGCAGCCAACTTTCAGATGCTGGAAGCCCGTGGCCGACATGACCTCGGGTTGGTTGCGGATTGCCAATGCCGACAACCGGGCGCGCACTTCAGCGATCGGGTGGAAGGGTCAAGATCCGTCCACGCGCTTGCGCAGCTCGTTCTTCTGAATCTTGCCGGTGGCCGTGCGCGGGATCGCCTCGAAGACGAACCGGCGCGGGATCTTGTAGGCTGCAAGATTGTTCCGGCAGTGCTTTTCCAGCTCGTCACTCGTGGCCGTTTGTCCGTCGACCAGCTCAATGAAGGCACAGGGCGTTTCGCCCCATTTTTCATGCGGCATCGCCACGACTGCGACGACCGCCACCGCCGGGTGCTTGTACAAGGCATCCTCGACCTCGATGGATGAAATGTTCTCGCCGCCGGAAATGATGATGTCCTTGGACCGATCCTTGAGCTGGACATAGCCATCCGGGTGGACCACGCCGAGGTCGCCCGAGTGGAACCAGCCCCCGGAGAACGCCTTCTCGGTCGCCTCGCGGTTGCGGAAGTACCCCTTCATCACCACGTTGCCGCGGAACATCACTTCGCCGATCGTCTCGCCATCGCGCGGCACCAGCTCCATGGTTTCCGGGTCCATCACCTCGAGCCGCTCGAGCGGCGTGTAGCGCACGCCCTGCCGGGCCTTCAGTCGCGTGCGCGCGTCGCGGTCGAGCGCATCCCACTCGGCATGCCATTCATTGACGACCGCGGGCCCATAGGTTTCCGTCAGGCCGTACAGCTGCGTGACATTGAAACCGGCCGTCTCCATGTCGGCCAGCACCCTTTCCGGTGGCGGTGCAGCGGCGGTAAAGAACTCGACCGTGTGAGCCAGTTCGCGCCGGACCTCGGGCTCCGCGGAAACCAGGAGGGACATCACGGGCGGTGCGCCGCACAGGTGAGTGACGCCGTGTTCGGCGAGGGCATGCCATATCGGCTCGGAGCGTACCTGGCGCAGGCAGACGTGCGTGCCGAAAACCAGGGACATCGTCCAGGGAAAACACCACCCGTTGCAGTGGAACATCGGGAGTGTCCACAGATACGTTGCGTGTCTTGGCATGTTGGCGATCAGGGCATTGCCCTGGGCAAGGAGGTAGGCCCCCCGATGGTGGGAAACCACGCCCTTGGGATTCCCCGTTGTTCCGGACGTGTAGCCGATCGAGATGGCGTCCCATTCGTCCTCGGGCATCAACCACTCGTAGTCGGGGTCGCCCTGCGCCAGGAAGGCTTCGTACTCGACGCCGTTCAATGTGTCCCGATCGTCACCCGGTCGACCTTCAACGGGGGATTCCGGGTCGTCGTACACGATGACGAGCGGATCGGACTCGGCCTGGTCCAACGCTTCGCGGGCCAGTGGCATCCACTCGCGATCGACGATCAGTATCCGTGACCCCGCATGGTCGATCTGGAAGGCGATGGTGCTCGCGTCCAGCCGCGTGTTGATCGCATGCAGCACGGCTCCGCACATCGGCACGCCATGGTGGGCCTCGAGCATCGGCGGCACGTTCGGCAACAGTGCCGATACCGTGTGCCCGCGATCCATGCCCTGACGCGAGAGTGCCGAGGCGAGTCGGCGCGAGCGGCTGTAGAACTCGCTGTATGTATACCGCAGTGATCCGTGGATGATGGCCACATGGTCGGGCATCACTGCGGCCGCGCGCTCCAGGAAGGTCAGGGGCGTGAGCGGCTGGAAGTTGGCTGGATTGCGATCCAGATCGGTATTGAACGGATTGGCCATGGTCTCGATCGCCCCGTTGCGCTCTACTGGTCCGACCACTGCGGCGTGCGCTTCTCGATGAAGGCGTTGATGCCTTCCTCGGCGTCACGCTTGAGCATGTTCTCGACCATGATTTCCGACGTGTATTCGTACGCGTCCGCCAGTGGCATCTCGCGCTGCCGGTAGAAGGCCTTCTTGCCCGTTTCCAGCGTCATGCTGGACTTGGCGGCGATCTTTTGCGCGATGCCCATGGTGTGCTCGGTCAGTTCCTCCGCGGCCACGACCCGGTTGACCAGCCCGATTGCCGCGGCCTGCTCCGCCTCGATGAGGTCGCCGGTCAGGAGCATCTCCATCGCGAACTTGTTCTCGACGTTGCGCGAGAGCGCGACCATCGGGGTCGAGCAGAACAGGCCGATATTGACGCCGGGCGTGGCGAGGCGCGCGGCCGGCGACGCGTAGGCGAGGTCACAGCTGGCAACGAGCTGGCAGCCGGCCGCCGTGGCAACGCCGGCGACTTCCGCGATGACCGGCTTCGGGTTATTGACGATCGCCTGCATGACGCCGGAGCAGGTGGTCATCGTCTTGGTGAAGAAGGCCCGACCGCGATCCTCTTCCTGACGCGCGCGCGTCATCTCCTTGAGGTCGTGACCGGCACAGAAGGCGGGGCCGGTCGCGGCGAGCACGATCACGCGGACCGAGGCATCCGTCGCGGCATGGTCCATCGCTTCGCGCAGTCGGCCGAGCATGTCCATGGACAGGGCGTTGCGCCGCCGCTGGTCATTGAGGGTCAGGCGCAGAACGCCATCGCTGTCCTGCTCCCGCAGGAGGATGTCACTGGATTCGATGAGTTCTTCAGGTTGCATGACGATACCCCATGGTTGAGAGTGCGCCTGCCGCGACCGGAGTCGCGACATTCATCGCTGACAGTCAGATCTCCAGGTGCAGTTTCGGTTTCCAGAAGGGGCGGAACAGCTCGATCTTCGGGCACCGGTCCATCACGACCTGCAGGCCGGCATCCTCGGCAATGCGCGCCGCCTCGTCATCGCGCACCCCGATCTGGCCCCAGAGGACCTTCGCGCCGATCTCCACTGCCTCCCGGGCAATGCCCGCGAGTTCCTGGGGTGCCCGGAACACCTCCACCATGTCGACCGGACGGTCGATTGATTTCAGGGAGGGGTACACCTTGAGACCGCGAATCTCGGTGATGTCGGGTCGAGGATTCACCGGGATCATGTCATAACCCGTTTCGCTCAGGACCCGCAGCACGCCATAACTGAATTTCGTCCTGTCCGGGCTGGCGCCCACCATGGCGATCGTGTGCACCGATTTCAGAATGCCCTGCAGATAGGCGTCCGAATAGCCTTCATCATGGTTCATGTAAGTCATTCGTCCTTCTCCAGCGGCGTGGCGATGTCGGCCTTGAGTTCGTGCGCCGCGAGTGGGTCGAGAAACGGGTTGCGGTACAGCTTGTCGTGACTCTCGACTCCGATCTCCAGGGTGCAGTCGGTCAGCGGCCGCGCGACGCAGAGGACGATGTAACCGTCGTTGATCTGGCGGTTGTTGAGAGCGACCTGGACTCGCTGGTCGACTGTGCCACTGATCAGCTTGGCCGCACAGGTGATGCAACCGCCGTAGCGGCAGCCGTAGGGGAGGTCCACTCCCTGGTCGCGCAGGGAGTCCAGCAGGGGCTTGCGGTCATCGACCCTGTAGGTCGCGCCGTCCCGGTTCGCCAGAGTAATGGTGTACCTCATAGCCAGATGTCGCTCGTGCAATCGCCGCCCGGATAGCGGGTTTCGTGGCAGCGTGAAGGGCCGTTGGGTTCCTTGCCGAAGTCGACCACGAAATTCGGATCGATCTCCATGCCGCCGTTCTCGGTGTCGCAGTGCACCATCAGCATGCAGCCGCCGTTGGTGCGAATCTCGGGATAGAACTGGTTGTCCCAGGTCGAGAACAGCGAGGTGGTGACGTACAGCCGCTTGCCATCCAGCGAGAGCTGGAGCATCTGTGGCCCGCCGGTGACCTTTACGCCATTGACCTCGGGCGCCCGGCCCAGCAGCCCGCCCATCCAGACCTGGCCGGTCAACCTGGGGTTGTGCGGATCGGAGATGTCGTACTGGCGGATGTCGCCGTGCAGCCAGTTGTTGAAGTAGAGGTAGCGGTCATCCATCGACAGCAGGATGTCCGAGATGACGCCGGGCACGGGGATCGGCCATTCCGGATGGGGCTCGTTCTCCACATCGATGATCTTTTCCCACTGCCATTCGCCGGCAGTTGTCCTTCCACCAGTGAATGATGTTCGCGCTGAGCGCGGCACCGACGAAGCCGTGCGAGCTGTCCGGGTCGTGGTGGAATCGGACTTCGAGCGGAATCAGTCCGTCCTCGCCCAGGTAGAAGGTCTGCCTGGGCTCCTTTTTCTCGAAGTCCCAGAAGTGGAGTTCGCGGCCATACTTCAGATGGCCGACCTCTTCCAGGTCGAAGCCGGGCATGAAGGTGTTGGGCGCTGCCCACTCGCTGCTGACCATCACGTTGTGGCGGGGCTGGTACCAGAAATCGTAGCCGAACTTGATATCGCCCATGCTTTCTTCCCAGCGCCCGACGATCTCGAAGTCCTCGTTCAGGTGCAGGTACCCGCCCGGCGCGTTGCCGCGTGCGTCACCCAGCATCGAGATGATGATGTCCGAGCCCAGGCAGTGCACCGTGTGGGGCGCCGAGAGATTGGTCTTCGCCTTGATCTCGGCCCCGTCGATCACCTTGTGGAGCTTCGGATTGCGGGGGTCCTCGCCGCAATCGACGATGTGCAGGTTCGATGAGCGCACGCCCGGCACGATCAGATAGCGGCGCTCCTTGCTGGCGTCGCCGTGACAGGAGGAGCAGGCATTCCAGCCCATGTGGTGCAGCTCGTCGCCGATGCCGGGCATCTCCAGGCGGCTGATGACCTGGCTGTAAGTCGGACTCTCCGGATCGACGTCGATGGTGCAGACGTAATCCGGCTTCTGGATGCCGGTGCCGGTGTAGATCGCGATGGAGTAGAGCAGCTTCTCGCGGGGCGCCTGCATCGCCTCGGCGGGTGACGCGTAGCCCGGACCACAGCATGAGGCTTCATTCATATCCGCTCGTCTCCCGGGTTCGCGCCGGCAGCAAGCCCCGGCGCCTTCCCTGTACTGTCCAAGGGGTGTGTGGCCAGGTCAATCCACAATCAGCATGCGGGACGTCGGGCCTGGCCCCACCGCCGCGCAAATGTCTCCAGGGTCATCCCCCAAGGTCGTCCCCCAAGGTCGTCCCCCAAGGTCGTCCCCTGGGTGGGTCCGTCCGTTGGTTGCCGAACGAGGCGTCAAGCCCGGTGCTACTGGCACTACAGGTTAGACCGATCAGTCTAAATGCAGTTTCGAGTATCGTGCGTCACTTGGGCCGCGTCAATAGACTCACGGCTTGCGCAGGCAAGTGTCGGGCGCCTTGTGCGCGGTCAACCCACACCCCAGAATGTACTGATCGTTCTATCCTTGTCGGAGACGCGGAGCATGCAGGCAGGCAAGCGCGAGAAGTTGCTGGCGACGGCGGAACGCCTCTTCTATGAGGAGGGTTTTCATGCCACCGGCATCGACCGCCTGGTGGCCGCGGCGGGCGTTGCCCGCATGACCCTGTACAACCATTTCCCGTCGAAGGAGGCGCTGATCGAGGAGGTCCTCGAGAGGCGCTTTCGCCGTTACCTGGACGAACTCCAGCAAGCCATCGAACGGCGAGGCGCCGGGCGGGCCGTAATGGCCCTGGTCGACTGCCATTGCCGCTGGCTGCGTTCCGCCTCGCGCGAGGGCTGTATCGTGATCAAGGCGATCGCGGAGTTCGAGCATCACTCGCCGGGCATCGCGCGGCAGGGGCGGCGGCTCAAGCAGGAGCTGCTCGGGCTGATCCGCGACGCCCTGGCGCGCGACGGACAGCCGGCGGATGCGGCCGCGGCCGAACAGGTGCTGCTGATGATGGAGGGTGCCAACACGCTGGCGTCGGTCCTCGGGGCCGACCGCGCCGCCACGCATCTGCGGGCAATGCTGCCCGGAGTCCTGGATGCATGCACGGCGGAGTCGGCATGAAGCCGCTCGAAACCACCGGATTCGCGCTGCTCGGTGCAGCGCTGATCGCGATCAGCTACGGCCTCGCGCGCTTTGCCTTCGGGCTGTTCGTGCCGCCCATTCGCGCCGAGCTGGAACTGACACCGGATGTAATCGGCGTCATCGGCGCGCTGCCCTTCATCAGCTTCGTGCTGGCCACGCTGGTTGCACCGATTTCCACCCATCGCCTCGGTGCGCGCAACACGGCGGTGTTGTCCGGTGCGTTCGGCGTCGGTGGCCTGACGCTGATCAGTCAGGCCACGGGGGCGATCTCGCTGGGTGCGGGCGTGTTCGCCTGTGGCGTCTGCACCGGCCTGATGATGCCCGCGCTCACGTCCGCCATGCAGGCGCTGGTGAGGCGCTCGCTGCATGGGCGGGTCAGTGCGGTCATGAACGCGGGCACCAGCATCGGTATTGCGTTCTCGGTACCGGCGATCCTGTTCCTGGCCGGCGCCTGGCGTTTCGCGTACGTGTCGTTTGCCGTGGTGGCGGCGATCGGGATCGTGGCCGCGTGGTTCTTCATTCCCTCCGTGTCGCGGGTCACCACGGCGGGCGTCGCGCCACCGCCTCCGATCAGTGCGCTGCAGTGGACGCGCCTCACCCGCCTTTCGCTGTTCGCATTCGCGATGGGCTTCATTGCTTCGGGGTACTGGGTGTTCGCACCCGATCTGGCGGTCAATCTCGGCGCATTGCCGTCCGACCAGACCGGGTGGCTGTGGCTCGCTGTCGGCATCGCCGGCCTCGGCGGCGCCGTGGTGAGTGACCTGGCCGATCGCAACAATCCGGCCATCACGCAGGCCCTGATGCTGGTGACGATGTCCGCGAGCCTGGCACTTCTGGCCGCCAGTCCGGGGCAGCTGGGGCTGGCCGTGTTCTCAGCCCTGGTCTTCGGTCTTGCCTACATGAGCCTGACGGGGCTGTACCTGATCAGCGGTATTCGCCTGTTGCCGGGCCGGCTGTCGCTGGGGCCGGTCCTGCCCTTCATCGCCGTCGCGGTCGGCCAGGCAGCCGGGTCTCCCGTCGTCGGCCTGATCGTCAACGAGTTCGGCTACGCTGACGCGTTCGCCATGTTCGCCGCGCTCGGCATGGTGGTTGCGGCCCTGTCACCCCTGTATCCGCGGCACATCGACGACGGGCAGGACGACGAGGAGGACACCGGCCTCCAGGCCGCGTACGACCACATGGTCGAGGGCGAGCCCGACGAGCCGCTGCAGGAAACTCCTCCCGCCAGCGAAGGCACCAGGACTTCGCCCGCTTGACGCCACGGTCAACGTACGTCGCGCGCTCAGGCGGTGCTCCTGGCCCGATCGCGGGCGGCTGAGACCGGCTGTTCGGCCCACGCGTGGGTCGGTGCGAAGCGGGCAAGTGCGCGTGAACGCTGAATGGCGGCGACGGGCACGACCAGCCCGATTTCCAGCGCATTGCCGAAATCCGCATCGCGCGCGGTCTCGCCGAACCAGATCTCGTGGCTGAGTCCCATGTAGGACTGCAGGATCGGCGGAATCTGCTCGCCCAGGGGCGCAATCAGTTCGCGCAGGAGACGCACCCTCTCGGCGGGATCCGGGCTGACAGTCCGGGGTATCTGCGCACGGGCTTGCGGATCGACTCGATGCCGGAGTGTCTCATGGGCGAGCAGCATGGGTTCGGGCGGGCGATAGTGCTGCTCCAGGAACGCGATCAGGAGGTCCCGTGCGAAGACATCCATGCTGGCGTACAGCGACACGTTGCCGAAGTAGTAGCGCAATTCGGCATGCTCGTTCAGCAGCGCGTGGAGACCGGTCCAGATGGCGAACAGGCCGAGCGTGCGCCGTCGAGCCTGCTGATTCACGACGGAGCGCCCCAGTTCGATGCAGGCGGGCTTGACCTCGCGATCGAACGCGGGCGAGTAACGGAACAGACTGTGCGTGCGCAGCACCTCGTCGCCATGGGAGGCCGCCAGCCAGCCACGCTGATAGCGGTAGACGGCCACGATTTCCCGCGTCTCGGGATCCCAGACCACGAGTTGGCGGTAGGCCGCCGGCCCGAAGTCAAGGTCGTCGATGTCGCAGGGAACGTTGCGCCCGGCGCCCACCTCGCGGAAGGCGCGTTCGCGCAGGCGGCCGATTTCCCGGATGACGGCGGGGCACTCATCCGCGTGGAGGCTGTGGATTTCCAGGCCGCGGAAGCGCCCGAGAGGCGTATGTCCAGCGATTTCTCCGGCGAGTTCGGCGGCCGGAATCGGTTCGATCAGTGGAATCATGCAGTCGTCACCTCCAGTGACTCGGTCCGTTCTGCTGGCGCTTCCAGTCCGTAGCAGGCTGCGCGGAGTGCCGCGGCCCGTTCCCGGTCCGTCGTGCCGAGGTTCTCCAGCTCGGGCGGCGTGATTCGACGCCCGAGCGTGATGCCGAGTCGTGGGGTTGCAGGTCGGAACATTTCGTCGACGAGGAGCAGCATTTCCAGATTGAGGCGGATGCCGCAGAGCCGGCGCAGTCGGGCCACGGTGTAGAACCGGCGAGACAGGCGGCCGTCGATGTACACGGGCAGGATCGGGCGATCGTGCTCGCGTGCCATGCGCACCGGCATCTTCTCCCAGGGGCCATCGCACAAGCGCCCGTGCCGGTATCGAGAGGTCGCGCCGGCCGGGAAGACCAGTACAGCGGCGTCCGAGGCGAAGGTTTCGTGCAGCTGCCGCGATGTCTCTCTCTGGCGCCGGTACTTGTCGATCGGGGTAATGAACGGCTGCAGATGGGGCACGCGGGCCAGCACGTCGTTCACGGGTGCACGCACGTCGGGATACAGGCTCAGCATCCAGGCCAGCATGGCAAGGCCATCGATGGCCCCGAGCGGGTGGTTCGCCGCCAGGATCGGCCGCTGCTCCGGTCCCGGCGGCCGTGGTCCGGCCAGCTGGCAGGTCACGCCCAGGTATTCCAGCACGCGGGCCGGAAACTGCCGGCACGGCGTATCCCGGATGGCATACAGGCCGCGGTTGATTTCGTCCTGGTGTGCCAGGCGCCGGAGCAGGGCGTGGGCTGGCGCCGGAACGCGTCGGGCCAGGGCCGGATTCTTGTCTTCGAAAAGCGCTTGTACGTCGAAGGTGGCGGGGGCGACGTCACGGGGTGGGCGATCTCCCGGCAGGCGCGCGCGCTGTACGCCCGGCAGGCGCCGGGTGACCGGCGCCTGATTGCGCGTGGTCGCCGGGTGTCCGGCGAAGTAGTGCATCTCGATGCCGGCCGGGCCCACGCGGACGTGACTGAGGCTGACGGTGGCGGCATCGTCGCGGTGCATGGCGACGCCTGCATGCGGGGCATCGGGCCGGCCCGTGCGATGCCAGGTATAGAGCTGATCGAGCGATGGTGGCGGGGCGTCGGGACCTTCAGCGGTCAGGGCGCGGAACGACTGCCGGCGTGCATGGCAGACGCGCCCGTCATCCCGGGAAGAGGTGGTCAGCGGCGGCCGTGCGAGTACCTCTTCCTGCAGGGAGTTGCCGTCCCACAGCCACAGCGCGGGTTCATGGCCCGGCGCCAGTGCCAGGAGCATGAAGGGGCGGAAACGGGCGAGTTCGAGCCTTTGCATGCAGGCCCTGGTGGCCGCGATGCTGCGGCGGTCGGCCAGCGTGGTAACGATCCGACCGCGGCTGGTGATTTCGCCCCGGGGCGGGCCGCTCCGGTTCTCGGCTGCGTAGTGATTGAGCAGACAGAGCGTGAGGCCGTGCTCGTTGACGCTGAGCCAACTGCCACCGCCTTCGGGGTCCCGGGGGGCCAGGTAGCTGCCCTCGGCCGCTGGCCACAGCATCGGTGGTACCGCTTGCGCGCGCTCGCGCCGCTCGTCCCGGTTGCACAGGAGGTCGTAGCCGTCGTCGCGGGCGATCCAGCTTACGGTGCACATGGGCTCGCAGCCTCTCCGGTCAGCCGCGATGGCGCAGTGTGGACGGCGCCACACCGAAATCGTCGGCCAGCGTCAGCCCGCGCTGGCGGCCGAGTACGGCGATCAGGGCCATGTGGTGCACCGTGTGGCTGTGCAGGAACATCAGCTCCCGCGCGAGGCTCGAGCGCAGGGCCATCTGGCTGCCTGGCCTCGAGCTGCCGGCCGGTGTGTAGAGCACTGGCAGTGTCGTGCCGGGCTGGTGCGCGACCATTTGGCGCAGGCGCTCGCGGGCGCTGCGCAGGCGCAGGCGCGCGGTTTCGGGGCAGTGCTCCACGTCGGGATCGCGTGCCCGGTGGTCGTAATCGACTGCGCGGCCGGCGTCGCGGATGAGGATTTCGTAGTGTTCGAGAAGGTGGCGCACGTGGGCACCGATGGCGCTCTCGGGTCCGCTGGTGTCGCGGTAGTCGGCTGGATCGATGGTCCGCAGGAAGCGATCGAGCTGTCCCAGGCAGTGATCGTTGTCGCCGTGCAGTGAGGTCACCGGATCGCTGCTTGCGCCGTGTGTTGCTATCGGGTCACTGGTTGCCATGGATTGCCCCACCAGGTGTCAGCGTCCATTGCGCATGGTTACGGGAATGGCGGCACGGCGAAATGCGGGTTTTTGCGTACATGCGCACCGCGCGCCCGGTCAGAGCCCCACCCGGCGAGTTGATGGGCAGCGGCGCCGCGATACGCCGCGCACGCTATAATCACGGCGGCGACCGTGGTAGCGTTGCGCGGCGTGGTCGCCCCTTCGTCCGCCGTGCTTGCGAGAACCGAATGACCTCTGCCGACAGGCTCACCAGCGCTGCACCCATCGCCGATGAGCAGGCTGCGGACCTGGCCATTCGCCCGCGGACGCTCGCCGAGTACCATGGCCAGCCCCGCGTCCACGAACAGCTCGGCATCTTCGTGCGGGCGGCGCGGGATCGGGCCGAACCGCTGGATCACGTACTCATCTTCGGCCCACCCGGCCTCGGCAAGACGACTCTGGCGTCGATCATCGCCCACGAAATGGGGGTCAACCTGCGCCAGACGGCGGGGCCCGTGCTCGAGCGCCCCGGTGATCTGGCCGCGATCCTGACCAACATCGAGCCACACGATGTCCTGTTCGTCGACGAGATCCACCGCCTGTCACCGGTGGTCGAGGAGGTGCTCTACCCGGCGATGGAGGATTATCAGCTCGATATCGTCATCGGCGAGGGCCCGGCGGCGCGCTCGGTCAAGCTCGACGTGCCGCCCTTCACGCTGGTGGGAGCGACCACCCGTGCGGGCCTGCTGACCTCGCCCCTGCGCGACCGCTTCGGCATCGTCCAGCGCCTCGAGTTCTACGATGTCGAGGCGCTGTCGGGGATTGTCACGCGCTCGGCCGGGATCCTGCGCGCGGAGATCGACCACGCCGGGGCACGCGAGATCGCGCGGCGCTCGCGCGGCACGCCGCGCATCGCCAATCGGCTGCTGCGCCGGGTGCGGGACTACGCACAGGTGCGTGCGGATGGCATGATCACCGCCGGTGTGGCCGATGAGGCGCTTGACATGCTGGCGGTAGATACCCTGGGCCTGGATCACATGGACCACCGTGTCCTGCGCTCCATCATCGACAAGTTCGAGGGCGGCCCGGTGGGCCTGGACAACCTGGCGGCGGCCATCGGCGAGTCCGCGGGGACCATCGAGGAGGTGATCGAGCCCTACCTGATCCAGGAGGGGCTGCTGATGCGCACGCCGCGCGGACGCATCGCCACTGCCGGCACCTACCGCCACTTCGGCATGAGTGCACCGCGCGGCGGGCCGGTCAATGACCTGTTCGGGAGCGAATGACCACGATGCCGGGCAAACCCTCCGTCACCGGGAAAGTCTTTCGCATGCCAGTACGCATCTACTACGAGGACACTGATGCCGGCGGTGTCGTTTATTATGCGAACTATCTGAAGTACTTCGAGCGGGCCCGCACGGAATGGTTGCGCGCGGCCGGTTTCGATCAGGGTGAACTTGCGCGTGCGCGGAATCTTCTCTTTGTCGTGCGGTCCATCGAGGTTCAGTATCAGCGCCCCGCGCGGCTGGACGATCAGCTCACCATCACGGCACAGGCGGAATCGATCCGGCGGGCGTCCGTGAGTTTCGCCCAGAGCGCCGTCGCGGAAGATGGCGAGACCCTGGCCCGTGGGCGCGTCGGGATCGCCTGTCTGGATGCCCGTACGTTCCGCCCGACCGTGATGCCCGACGACCTGCAGGAGGTGTTTCTTTGACCACCGACATGTCCTTTATGCGGCTGATCCTCGACGCCAGTGGCGTCGTGCAGCTGGTGATGGTGATCCTGGTGCTGGCCTCGATTGCCTCGTGGGCGCTGATGTATGCGAAATGGCGCCAGTTGCGCTCCGTGCGCGATACGTCCAAGGCGTTCGAGATGCAGTTCTGGTCCGGCGGGCAGGTCAGCGAACTCTATCGCGAGGTGCAGCAGAACGAGGCCGGCCCGAGCGGCACGGAGCGCATGTTCGCCGCCGGTTTCGGCGAGTACGCGCGGCTGCGCAAGCAGGGGCATGATCCACAGCACGTCCTCGATGGCGCCCAGCGGGCGATGCGTATTTCGCTCTCGCGCGAGACCGATCGCCTCGACGGTAGCCTCTCATTCCTGGCCACGGTCGGCTCGGTCAGCCCCTACATCGGGCTGTTCGGCACCGTCTGGGGCATCATGAACTCGTTCCGCGCGCTGGCCGACGTGCATCAGCCCACACTCGGACTGGTGGCACCGGGCATTGCCGAGGCGCTGATTGCCACCGCACTCGGCCTGTTCGCGGCGATCCCGGCGGTGATTGCCTACAACCGCTTCAACAACGAAGTGGGGCGGCTGGAGAGCCGTTTCGAGAATTTCATCGAGGAATTCACCGCCCTGCTGCACCGCCAGCTGCACGCCCGCGTGGAGTCGTGACCCGTGGCCCGTGCCGGAAAGCGCCGTGGGCGGCCGATGTCCGAGATCAACGTGGTGCCGTACATCGACGTGATGCTGGTGCTGCTGGTGATCTTCATGGTGACTGCACCGCTGATTCAGACCGGCGTCGAGGTCACGCTGCCGCAGGCTGACGCCGAACCGGTGGAGACGACCGACGAGGAGCCGCTGATCCTCACGGTCGATGCCGAGGGGCAGTATTTTCTCAATATCGGAGATGATCCCGATTCACCACTGGCAGAGAGCGACCTCATGGCCCTGACGGCGGCGGTCATGCGCCGCAATCCGGAGCGCCGCGTGCTGGTGCGGGGTGACGAGGGTGTCAGTTACCAGCGTGTGGTGCGCGGCATGGCGCTGATGCAGCGTTCCGGCGTGCCGCAGGTGGGACTCGTCGCGGAGCAGCCCGATGGGTGAACTCTTTCGCCGCTACCCGGAGGCCGTGATCATTGCCGTTGTCGGCCATGTTCTGATCGTCGGCCTGCTGGTGGTGGGTGCGGATCTCGGG
>SL_3KL_010_SEDDRAFT_10000562_pt1 | contig 30883 bp, 21 predicted proteins | sample SodLakKL_010_SED_2_FD_10381 | JGI IMG/M metagenome (IMG submission 10381)
ATTACTGATACTGAGGAGCCTGGCTATGAATCTTGCTTTTCTTGTCATTCCAACACCCGGTGGATCAGGTGGTGTGGAAGGGTTATTTGCTGTTTTCCTGGGGCCATTGATCGACAGAACTGCATTTATCGGACTTGCGGTTTTTGTATGGAGGATCATTACCTATTATATCAGCATTGGACTGGGTATCATGGCAACTACATGGTATGTAAATAATAAAGTAATAGAGTTGAAATCGAATGGTGACACGGTAACCGAAAAGACTTCTGATATGGAGATTTGATGGCGAAAACCAGGGTTGTATATGAGTGCAGTGATTGTGGACATTCAACAGCAAAATGGCTGGGACTCTGTCCTTCGTGCAGCAAGTGGCATACATTTCAGGAAATTGAACAGGAGAAGGATTCAAAAGGCGGGAATAAACACAAAATAGATATCAGCACCGGTAGCGGGGAAGACAAACCTGTAAAACTTTCGGAGGTCACCTATTCTGAAGGTAATCGATTTAAAACAAAAATAGGTGAACTTGACAGGGTTTTGGGAGGTGGGTTTATGTCATCTTCCCTTGTTCTGTTGGGTGGAGACCCCGGTATTGGTAAAAGTACGCTGATGCTGGAAATAGCCAGGGTTAACCCTGGTTTGAATATGCTGTATGTAGCAGGTGAGGAATCAGCTGCACAAATAAGGCAACGGGCTGACCGGGTTGGAATCGTTGACAGTAAAATGCAGGTTTATAATATTACGGATTTGGATAAAGTGATCAGCCAGGCCAAAAAAATAAAACCGGACCTGCTTGTCATCGACTCCATTCAAACGGTTTATCGCACACAGTTGAATAGCCTGCCTGGCAGTATCCAGCAGGTTCGTGAATGTGCAGCCTTATTACAGCAATTGGCGAAACGCGAAGGTATCACAACATTGATGATTGGCCATGTGACAAAGGAAGGCGATATCGCAGGCCCCCGCATACTCGAGCATATGGTTGATACAGTGCTTCAGTTTGAAGGCGATAAATCCCGGTTTCATCGCCTGCTCAGAAGCATTAAAAACAGGTTTGGGCCGGCACAGGAGGTGGGTGTATTTGAGATGGATGACAAAGGGCTGAGTGAAGTGGCTAATCCATCAGAGCTTTTCCTTTCAGAAATGGACCAGGGTGTCAGCGGAAATGTAGTAACTTGCATCATGGAAGGGAGCAGGCCGCTGCTTGTAGAAGTTCAGGCTCTGGTTACTCCGGGCAGTTATGGTACGCCTCAGCGAACTGCAAGTGGATTTGATCAGCGAAGGTTATCATTATTACTCGCTGTGCTTGAAAAGAGAGCCGGATTACAATTTACGGGCCAGGATGTCTACCTGAATATTGCGGGTGGTTTAAAAGTATCCGATACTGCCGCTGACCTTGCCGTTATCTGTGCACTTGCCTCGAGTATTCGCGACCTGCCTTTAATTCAAAATTTATTTGTCATTGGCGAAGTCGGCCTTGGCGGAGAGATCAGGATGGTTCCACACCTTGAGCAACGGCTTAAAGAAGGAGCTAAAATGGGATTTAAAAAGAGTTTGTCTCCAGTCCCTGAGTCCGTATTAAACACAGAAATCGATAGTATCCAGGTAAATTATATTCAACAGGCAATACCCAGGGTCCTCGCTGAACAGGGATGAGGGTCAGAGAGGCTATTCAATACGATAAAAGATCGTATGTCTTAGTAATTATCTCTCTGACGCCGTCGCTGCTCACGAATACTCTTTTTCAGAGCTTCTCTTCGCTCTTCGGAAGGTTTGGTATATTGCTGCCGTTCCTTGTATTCATTCAGAATCCGGGACCGGGTTACCATCTTCTTAAAGCGGTTGATTGCACGGTCTATACTTTCGTTATCCTTTACATTAACTCCAATCATATATAGCTAAAAACGATTTATTAAATTTTAGATAGAACAGAAATATAAGGATGTATTTAAAATATTCACATAGTAAAGTTATTTTTTTCTCCTTAGACTGTTATTTTTAACAATCATCACCAACAATTCGTTTAAATGGAGAATCAGCAAGAATCAGGCAGGTTTACGGAAAGGCTCTCAGATACGGTTATTTACCTGTACAAAGATCCGTCTGTTGTCATTGACAGTTTTGTCGATGGCGTGAAGGGGAAGTACCTGAATCCTTTTCTATTAGTTGCTATTTCTGCACTTTTTTTGGCATTTATCATCTCTTTTGTGATTACTTACCCGGAAATGGAGGTAACTGCTGCCGACCCTGAACAGGTTGAACAGATGAGTGAGGAAATGGAAGGGTTCAGGCTGGAAGAATTTCAGCAGGTGATGGAGGTTACCGGAGTTATCATTAATACGCAATTTCTGGGATTTTTGAACTTTTTACTGATTCCGCTGCTTGCCCTGGGCAGTATGTTGTTTTTCAGGGAGTCACACCCGGGGTATTATCGTCATCTGATACTAAATGCTTATACAGTTGGCCTGGCGAATATTGCCATGCTGCTAATGGTGCCTGTTTGGATGGCCTTTCAGACACAGATTATGACTCCGGCAATTCACCTGTATCCGGCTGCTTTTTTAGTAGGCCTTGTGTTGCTTATGACTTATAACAGGTATCTCTCACTTGAAGTCATCATGGATTGGGTACGGGCTTTTTCTGCACTCATCATCGGATATTTCTTTTACTCACTCATTGCCGGCTTTATCGTGGCTATCATCTCATTTATTGTCTACATGGCCCTGGCAATAGGAGGGTGAGGGAGGGGGCTCAGAACTCAGAACTCAGAACTCTGATTTAAACCGCATTCAAATAATATTTTTTTGGTAATTTATATCCCAATGCACCGATTCCAAAAAGGGCAAAATCATATCTCACAGGGTCGTCAGGATCTAATAATCTGAAGGTGTCGGTTAACTCTTTTACAGCTTTCCAGTCGTTTGATTTTCTCGTTAAAAGCCCCAGGCGTCTCGACTGCCGGGCGACATGAACATCAAGCGGGATCATAAGCTCAGATTCGGGTAAAAAATTCCATATCCCCGTATCAACAGGACTGTTTTTTCTGATCGTCCATCTCAAAAACATATATAGCCGCTTGGCAGGACTTTTATTTGCCGGATTGGAAATATGTTTGTGTGTACGCGGCAGGATTTCATTACTGAGAATTAAAAACCGGTTATGAAACACCGTTACTACAGTACAACCGGATTCAACTGCATATTTATGACAATCTTTCCAGAAAGATTCAAAATCCTGGAATTTTTGATATACAACAGAGAGGGATGAAAGGATTCCGTGGATGTCAACTGGTTTAAATGTCCGGTGCTTAAAACCATCGAAATCTGAAGCTCTTCCAGCGTTGTACTGTGTGATATAGTTGTAGGGGTCATAATTCATTCTTTTGAGCAGATCGTCTGTTTTTTGGATGACAATATCACGTCTTCCCCATGCCATCATGGATGCCAGAAATCCTGCTATCTCCCGATCTCTCTTGGATTCAAACGCATGCATAAACTGAACCGGGTCGTATTCGATATAGCCCGGTGATTCAACTTTTTCAACTATGTGATCGAGCCATGGTTTTAGTTCGAGTAACTTTTCAAGACTTCTGCTTCTTAATCGATTGTTCATGGCGGTGTATACTTGCACTTACAGATTCTGAAAAGAATCTTGATCCCTGTTAAAGCTTTTGAAGCCGTTCTGTGAGAATCTTATTGGCTTTTGGAAATGGATACTGTTCAAGCTGAGTAGGTTTAACCCACTTAACCTCCTGGCTGCTGTTTGGAATGGGAGTCTGGTTTTCAGGCTCTAATAAGCACCAAAATGCGTGTAGAGTTATTCTGAAATGGGAATAGGTATGTTTTAGGTCCATAAACTTTTCCAGTACCCTGACATCAACTCCAAGCTCTTCTTTAAGCTCTCTTTTTACTGTAGTTTCTATGGTCTCATCCGGTTTTTGTTTGCCGCCCGGAAATTCCCAGAGGCCTCCTAACATATTTTCTTCCGGGCGCAGTGCAATCAGTAACCGGCCTTCTTTATCCGTTAACATTCCAACTCCGATATGATGATGCGGAATCTTTTTAGAAGGTGATTTATACGGTATAACATCAGTTGAAGAAGTTCGATATGCAATGCAACCGGCTGCAAGAGGGCAATGATCACACTCCGGGGTTTTTGGAGTACAAACAGTCGCTCCCAGTTCCATAAGTGCCTGGTTAAAATCGCCAGGCTTTGATCTATTGAGAATTTCATCAGCGATTTCCTGGATCTCATTTTTTGTAGGCCGGCTTCTGATATCATCCTTTATGCCATAATATCTGGAAAGAACCCGGATTACATTTCCATCAACTACGGCGTATGGTTGCTGAAAAGCGATACTTAAAATAGCTGCAGCTGTATAAGGCCCAATCCCTTTCAAAGAAATGATGTCATTGTAGCCGGAAGGGAGGTTGCCGTCAAATTCGTTCACAACAACTCTGGCTGCATCCTGAAGATTTCGGGCCCTGCTGTAATATCCCAGGCCCTCCCAAAGTTTCAGCAGGTTCTGCCGGCCAGCTTCAGCGAGCCGGTAGACATCGGGAAATGCCTTGATAAACCTGTCGTAGTAAGGTATTACAGTTTCAACACGGGTCTGCTGCAGCATGATTTCGGAGACCCAGATGTGATATGGATCATCTGATTTTCTCCATGGCAGCGGCCGTTGATGATGTTCGTACCATTTAAGCAATTCATTTCCGGGAAAACCAGTCACGATTTCAGGAATCTATATCAGCTTCTTGTTCAGGATCTGTTTCAATCACCCTGATGGTAACATCCTGGGATGTGGCAGCACCAAACTGATCGGTTGCAATTACCTGGAATTCAAATTCCCCGACTTGTCGAATGTTGGGCCTCCACCTGAACTCACCGGACTGTTCATTGAGTGAAGCTCCATCTGGCAGATCAACCCCAAGATATCGGATCAGGTCAGGGTCCATGCCATCGGGGTCAATTGCATTAAATTCGAATGAAAACTCTTCATCAATATTAATAGTCAGCGGCTGCAGGGGCGAAAATCTCGGTGGTGAATTGAACGGGCGAACATCAATGCTAAATGTCACAGTATCTGTCAGCCCTGATGACGTAGTGGCTGCAATTGTAAATTGATTTTGTCCGACCTGTGAAGATGCAGGTTGCCAGTAGAGTGATTGGCCACGTATACGGGCGTTTTCAATATTGGAACGATATGAAAATTCAATCTCATTCATATCGTGATTACTCTCAAGCTCTATTGGAATTAGAATAGGGCGCGGGAATGGAATCGTAATATTGTCAATCGGTTTAATAACGGGTGTATCATCAGCTGTTGCCACAGCCTGATCAATAGTACGCTCTGTCTGTATCACCGGAGATAGCCTGTTTCTTTCTGAAACCCAGAGTTGTGAACCGGTTACCGCGAAATGGTTTCCGGATTCCTGATCTTCTCTCCAGAGTTGTGGCTGTTCTCCGAGTTCTCCAATCCAGAGTTTTGCGCCCGTCGTTCGCACCACAAGCTGGTTATTCCAGATTTGTAATGATTCTACAGGCTCTTCCACATCCGCAATGGGCTGGGTGCTGCCATTTGAACCGATGAAGAAAATGTTTCCATTGTCATCAGATCCGATTAACTCGTCACTCGTCAGGAATATTCGCGATGTATTACGGTTAATCGTAACCGATCTGTTAAGCTCAACACTCTCCTCGGCATCCACACGGTCAAGCAGGAACAATTCCCGGTTATCAGCTAATACGTATAACCTGGCGGCATGATCTGAAGCCAGGTCAATGACATTTCTTCCATTTAATTCATCCGAAAGTACCATTTCCGGTTCGGTGTCAACATCATCAGGAGTTTCAAGTGAAAGCCTGCCAAGGCCATTTTCACCCATTGCAATATATATCCGGTTGCTCAGCCTTTGTACAGATTTTGGCTGATAGGGTAGTGTTGTTGAGGAGTAAACACCAAGTACAGAAGTCGGTTCAACAATCGTAAGGCGCCTGGAATCTCCATATAGATATGCAAACCGTACATCAGCCTGTAATTTGTGCCCGCGCTGTTCCATGCCGGAAGAGGAATAGAGCCACTGAAGTGTGTCTTCACTGGTGCGAAAAACGACCAGCCCGTCATTTTCTGATAAAACATATAAGTGGGCAGGTGAACTTTCCACCGTGATGATGGATCGTATCTCCATTACATTTCGAAAGTCGTGAACCCAGTTACCCTGGGCAGATAAGTTCTTCTGGCCTGCACCCAAAAAAAGGATGGTGATGAAAGGAATGAAGAGCTTGCAAAGTGTAAATTGCATAGTTTTATAACCAGTGATGTTTTTTGTACCAGTGAATCGTGCGTGATATTCCTTCTTCGAGGGATACGGATGGTTGATATTGTAACTCATCAGCTGCTTTTTTATTTGAACAGGTCCACTCCAGAACCATTTCATTTGCTTTTTCCCGATTTAATACCGGATATGTTCCAAAAAAGGATGCTGCCGATTCTACTGCACCGGCAATCTTTTTAACCAGCCCGGGCCTTATGTACAACGGAACAGGCCTTTTACCCAGTATTTTTGAGGTAATATCCTTGATTTGGTTCCAGTTGTAAATTTCGGGACCGGAAACAAAATACGTTTGTACACCCGGTGTCTGTTTTTGTTCTGCCAAAGACAGTGCCCGGATTAAATCAGCAACATATATCATCGAAATTTCAGGTTTTAACCCGTTACCTACAATAGGACAGATTCTTTTATTCATCAACTTGAAAAAAGTATAAATCTGATCTTCCCGCGGGCCATAGACCGCGGGTGGGCGTAAAATCGTGATGGAGAGTTCAGGTGTGTGGATTCGGTGTATCATCTCTTCCATTTCTTTCTTCGACTCCCCATACATACTGACCGGGTTCATTGGCGCCTCTTCGTCAAGAGGTGCGCCGGAACTGGGCCCTGCCGCCGCCAGGGAAGATAGTATAACTATTTTTTTAACACCCGATTTTCTGGCGATACGGATCAGATTTTCTGTTGCATCCACATTTGCTTTTTGAAATTCATCTTTTGTGGGGGCCTTTACAATGGCCGCAATATGAAACAGGGTATCAACCCCTTCAAGTGCATTCCGAAGCCTGGTGATTGTAAACAGGTCACCGTTAACTTTGGTATATTGTTTCCCTGTTAACCATTTTTCACGGTTTCTTACAAGACACCGAATTTCATCAAACCGGTTATTGTCAATTAAATCATCTACCAGGTGACTGCCGATAAATCCCGTTCCTCCGGTAACAAATGCTTTCATTTAATCCTTATATTCCCGCGCTTGCTTGTGCATTAATTTAATCTATCAAAGTATCGAAGATACAAAGTTGAAAGTTGCATTTGAAAAAATATGAAACCCTTTAAGGTAGCTCTTTTTACCGGTAATTATAATCATATCCGGGATGGTGTTTCTCTGACCTTGAACCGGTTGGTTAAATTTCTTGAAGATGCGGGGATAGAAGTTTTGGTTTTCGGCCCGACAATCGATGAACCGGCTCTTGAGCATCAGGGCAGGCTAATAGCAGTACCTTCACTTTCAATCCCCGGCAGGCCTGAATATCGTATGAGTATTTCTTTGCCGAGGGATGCCCGGATTGAACTGGAACATTTTAACCCCGATATTGTACACATTGCAACTCCCGATATTCTTGGCTTTAAAGCGCTGAAATGGGCAAGAAGAAATGAGAAGACGATCGTGGCATCCTATCATACACATTTTCCAAGTTACCTCAAGTATTACAAACTTCAGTTTCTTGAATTCGCAGGTTGGAAATATCTGAAATGGTTTTACAGTTATTGTGAGCAGGTTTTTGTGCCATCACCATCCATGATTGAAACTTTAAAAAACAATGGCATCGTCGGTGATCTGAGGATATGGGCCCGGGGTGTTGATACTTCTCTGTTTTCACCTGATAAAAGGGATGAAACCTGGAGAGAGAAATACGGATTCCAACAATCTGATATCATCGTTACATTTGTATCCCGTCTGGTCTGGGAAAAGAACCTGAAACTCTATGCAGATACGGTTAAAGCAGTAGCAGGTAAAAATCCGGATGTAAAATCTCTCGTGGTAGGCGACGGGCCTGCAATGGATGGTTTACGCGCAATGTTACCTGATGCGGTCTATACCGGATTCCTTACAGGAGATGAACTTGCAGCAGCATACGCAAGCAGCGACATTTTTTTATTTCCATCAGATACGGAAACATTCGGCAATGTCACATTGGAAGCGATGACCTGTGGTTTGCCTTGTATTGTTGCAGACGCCATTGGAAGTAAATCACTGGTGGATAATGGTGAGAACGGATACCTTGTTCCTGTAAATCAACCCGAAAAATTTGCAGATGCCCTGCAGAAACTTGCAACCAGTGAAGAACTTCGTAAAAAAATGAGTATTAAATCACTTGAAAAATCCAGCTTATACAGCTGGGATCAAATAAACCGGCAGTTACTCACATATTATACAGAAGTATTGAACCGTAATTCCGGGCATCTTTGAATAAATTAAAAGTCTTATATATATCCCATTCGCACCCTCCGAAAGACCAGCCTCTTGAAAGTGTTGGAGGGATGCAAAATGTCAGTATGCAGCTGGTTGATGCCCTGAAAAAAAATGAACAGGTGGAGCTGGAGACCATTATTCAGCGTGCACCATGGGAGGGGATCGGATTTGCAACTACAGGTTTCCTGTTCAGGCTCCTGTTTCTGATTCCCAAAGCAATCAGAGAGTTTAACCCTGATGTTATTTTGTTTTCGTCAATGGTTACTGCCGGTGTTATACCCTTTCTTGGAAACAGGATAAAAGTTCCGATGGTAACCATAAATCATGGCCAGGATGTAACATTGCCATTCTGGATTTATCAAAAATATCTGCCAACTGTTTTTAAAAAGTTGAGTGGTGTCATTTCAGTCTCCAAAGCCACACGGGGGGCGTGTATTGAGAGAGGCATGGACCCGGAAAAGGGAGTTGTGTTACCGAACGGGCTGGACCGGCGAAAAGCGCGAAACCTGCCTGATAAACTTACGGCTAAGGCAGAATTAAAAGAAATTTTTGGGGTAAATTTTAACAGTGAAAAATATTTACTGCTGACAGTGGGCCGTCAGGTGAAACGAAAAGGGCATGCCTGGTTTATCAGGGAAGTGCTGCCGCTGCTCACGCAACCGGTGATTTATCTGGTGGTGGGCGACGGGCCGGAATTTGAAAATATTAAACATGAAACTGAGTTATCAGATTTTAAAGAGTCGATCATTCTGGCCGGAAGGCAACCTGAAGAAGTTCTGAATTTAGCCTATGCAGGTGCTGATCTGTTTGTGATGCCTAATATTCCTGTTGACGGTGATATGGAAGGTTTTGGGATTGTTTTACTTGAAGCTAATCAAAACGGTTTGCCGGCTGTTGCATCCGACCTCGAAGGGATAAGGGATGTAATTCAGCAAGGTGTTAACGGTTATCGTGTAGACCACAGCAATCCCAGGATCTTCGCACAGAAAGTTGATGAAGTACTTGAAAATGAGCTTGAAAAATTATCCGATTCATCAAAAAAATATGTACTGAACCAATTCAGCTGGGATACGGTTGTAGATCAATATGTGAACTTTTTGAAGAAAGTTTCGTTTGCGAGTGAATGATTAGCCAAGACGTCCTTTCTTAATTTGATGAAACGTTAAATGTGGCTATATTTAAAGGTTTAATTACAATGATCAAGCCGTTTATAATGGGCGAATCCAGACCCGATTTAAAAAAAACAGATATTTTCGATAAGGCCTATAAGTTTACAAAGGCAGATGAGGTGAAAGGAATGGGATTGTATCCCTATTTTAAACCTCTGCAAGCAACAGATGGGACGATTGTAAAAATTGAAGGCCGTGATGTTATCATGGCTGGTTCCAACAACTACCTCGGACTAACCAATGACCCGAGAACAATAAAAGCAGCACAGGAAGTCATAGGAACCTATGGCACCGGATGTACCGGTTCCAGGTACCTGAATGGTACACTTGATCTGCACCTCGAACTTGAAGAAAAACTTGCTGACTTTCTGAATAAGGAAGCTTGTGTTCTCTTCAGTACCGGTTACCAGACAAACGAAGGCTCTATCCAGACCATTGCGGGAAGAAATGATATTATCTTCTCAGATAAGGATAACCATGCATGTATTGTTATGGGAACCCAGCTTTCAAATGCAAAAACAGCTCGTTATCGCCACAATGACATCGAGCACCTCAGGAAACTGCTCGAAAAAGCTGATCCTGAAGCTGGAAAAATTATTGTCAGTGACGGTGTATTTTCCATGTCTGGTATGATTGCCAAAGTGCCTGAACTCGTGAGCCTTGCAAAAGAATTTGGAGCCCGGCTTTATCTTGATGATGCACATGCCATAGGTGTGATCGGTGATGGCGGGCGTGGTTCTGCTTCTGTATTTGGGTTGCTTGATGAAGTTGATCTCGTTACCGGAACATTTTCAAAATCATTTGCTTCTCTTGGCGGATTCGTTGTTGGTGAACGATCTGTGATTGAGTATATCAGGCATAATTCACCGGCACACATTTTCAGTGCAAGTATGCCGCCGGCCAATGTGGCAACCGTATTAAAAGCCCTTGAAATACTGAAGGAAGAAACCTGGAGGCTCGATCGGCTTGAAGAGATTTCCGATTTTATGAGAAAAGAACTCAGAGAGCTCGGTTTTAATGTCTGGACAAGTCAGACCCCGATCATCCCGGTTGTCATCGGTGATATGATGGATTGCTTTCAATTCTGGAAGAGCCTGTTTGAAGAAGGCGTTTATGTGAATGCTGTCGTTCCGCCGGCTGTACCCAGAAACCAGGCACTTGTCCGGACAAGCTATATGGCAACTCATACGGATGAGCACCTCGAGAAAGTACTCAATGCATTCAGGAAAGTTGGAATCAAACACGGTATTATAGACAGAAACGGTCACTCGCTGATTGAGAACTGATTTTGGAAGGAATGCCCAAAACCACAGGTGTTACTTTTATATCCTCTGATTCTGAGAGGAAGGAGTTTCTTTATTTTCCATATAATCACTACAAAGATGATGCCTACTGGGTGGCACCACTTTTGATCGAGCAGAAAAAACTGCTCAGCAAAGAGAAAAATCCATTTTATAAAAATGCCGAGGCTGCTTTTTTCATTGCAGAAGAAGACGGGAAACCGGCCGGGCGAATTGCTGCGATAATCGATCACCGGTATAACAAGCATCATGGTGCCAAAACCGGTTTTTTTGGATTTTATGAGTCAAATAATTCGCAGGCAGTAACTAATCTTCTTTTCAGAGTTGCTGAAGACTGGTTGCGTGAGAGGGGGATGTCAGATCTGCTTGGGCCTGCAAATCCAAGTATGATGGATGAAATCGGGATTCTTGTAGATGGTTTTGAGGAGTATCCTTATCTGATGATGCCTTACCATAAATCGTATTATAACCAACTGCTAACAGGTGCCGGCCTGGAAAAGGAGACAGATCTGTATGCTTATGAAGTTGATCAGAATACTGTAAACAGGCAGCGTATGCAGAGAGCAGTCGAAATTGTGACACGGAGAGTGCCAGGCCTGCACATCAGGGAGATCAATTTAAGAAAAATGAAGAGAGAGCTGAAAATCATTCAGCATATTTTCAATGAAGCCTGGAAAAACAACTGGGGGTTTATTCCGCTGAGTTTTGAAGAGCTTGAAGTGTTAGGCAAAGACCTGAAAAAAATTGTGAACCCCAGGTTTGCACATGTAGCAGAAGTTAATGGTGAACCGGTTGCTTTTTCGGTTGCGCTTCCGGATTATAACCAGGTTTTCAGGAAAATGAACGGAAAACTGTTTCCTGTTGGTATTTTCAAACTACTCTATCACAAAAGAAATATTAACAGGATCAGAACAGCATTGATGGGAGTACTTCCCGGTTACAGAGGCAAGGGCATTGATGCATTGCTGCACCAGAAATCGATTGACAACGGGTTGCAGTTCGGGTTTGATGCCTCAGAGCTCAGCTGGATTCTTGAAACAAATACCGAAATGATCCGTGTGGCTGAAAAAATTGGCGGAAAACGTACCAAAACATACCGGATGTATCGAAAAGATCTCTGACCTCTTAGCTCTCCCATTTGCTCTCCCAAATTCATAACATGCCGGCATATTTGAAACCGTTTCGATGACCTGCCATTCCTCCATTATTCTCTAAAATTCTGTACATTGCATTTCTGAACATTACTACTGAAAAGGTATAACTGAATTACTATGAGTGACTATCGCATCGAAAAAGATTCTATGGGTGAAGTAAAAGTGCCTGTAAACGCATATTACGGAGCACAAACACAACGTGCTTTTGATAACTTTCCTATCAGTGGCATTGTATTTGGCAGAGAGTTTATAAAAGCTATTGGCCTCGTTAAGCAGACAGCAGCAATGGTTAACTATGAGCTCGGGCTGCTTGATAAAAACGTAATGCAAGCGATATCAGAAGCCGCACAGGAAGTTATTGACGGGAAGCTGGATGATCAGTTCATTGTGGATATCTTTCAAACCGGATCCGGCACATCTACAAATATGAATGCCAATGAGGTGATTGCCAGAAAAGCCAATGAATTAAAAGAAATTACGAGTATTGACATTCATCCAAATGACCATGTGAATTTTGGTCAGAGTTCAAATGATGTTATTCCTACTGCCATACGTGTGGCAGCAGTATTGTCAGCCGATGAAAACCTGATTCCATCCCTTGAACACCTTCAAGCTGTGCTTCTGAAGAAAGGCTCTGAAATGTCGGATATCGTTAAGACGGGCAGAACCCACCTGATGGACGCAATGCCTGTAACACTTGAACAAGAATTCAGCGGCTATGCACGTCAGGTTGAACTGGGTATTCAGAGAATTGAATCAGCCCTGATCAGTATGTATGAGCTCCCGCAGGGCGGTACAGCCGTTGGAACCGGCATCAATACGGATAAAAAGTTTGGAAAACGCTTTGCTGAAATGCTTGCTGAAAAGACAGGTCATGAATTTATCGAAGCCGATAATCATTTTGAAGCACAGGCAACAGTGGATGCACCAGTAGAATTGAGTGGGCAACTGAAGACGGTTGCAGTTAGTTTGATGAAAATTGGCAACGACCTGCGATGGATGAATTCAGGGCCCAATAGCGGGATTGGTGAAATACAACTTGAAGCTCTTCAGCCAGGTTCATCAATCATGCCCGGAAAGGTAAATCCGGTAATTGAAGAGTCGTTGACAATGGTCTGTGCCCAGGTAATTGGAAATGATTCGACGATTACAATAGCAGGGCAGTCAGGGAATTTCGAATTAAATGTGATGTTACCGGTGGTAGCTCATAACCTGCTTCAGTCAATTAAAATTCTTGGTAATGCTGCAAGAAATGAAGCGGACAGGTCTGTCAAAAATTTCACAGTACGAGAAGATGTAATCAGGCAAATGGTCGGCAAAAATCCGATCCTGGTTACGGCCCTGAACCCGCTAATCGGTTATGATAAAGCTGCAAAAATTGCTAAGAAAGCATTTGCCGAAAACAGAGCTGTAATGGAAGTTGCCCTGGAAATGACAGATTTATCGGAAGAAGAGCTTTCACATGCACTGAATCCGATTAATATGACGAAAGGTGGATTTACTGAGTAATTTAGGGTTGCAGATCACCACTTTGATTTTGTAAATAGAGAGTGATACTGTTATAATTAGCGCGCCCTGTACCATCTCTATTTTTATTAATTGTGATAATGATAAATCAGTAAATATGGGTAATTCAGAAGTGACAAAAACGGTTCAGTACTCCGAAAAGAAAATCAGGGAGATTCTTGATGATTATCGGATGGTACGGATTAGCCGTGAAATGTCACTTCTTGGAAGACGCGAAGTTCTGACTGGTAAAGCCAAATTTGGTATATTCGGTGATGGTAAAGAGCTACCTCAAATTGCCATGGCCAAACAGTTTCAGAAAGGTGATTTTCGGTCCGGATATTACAGGGATCAAACCTTTATGATGGCCATCGGTGAACTGACTCCGGAGGAGTTTTTTGCACAACTGTATGCTCATCCGGATACAAAAGCTGAACCGAATTCGGGTGGTAGACAGATGAATGCACATTTCGCCACCCGGTTGCTTGACGAAAATGGTAACTGGAAGCCCCAGACCAGGATGAAAAATTCCTCGGCTGATATGTCACCTACTGCAAGTCAGATGGGGCGGCTGCTCGGGCTTGCGCATGCTTCCAAAGTTTACAGGCATCATGATGGACTGCAGAGTCGTTCTGACTTCTCGCGCCAGGGTAATGAAGTTGCTTTCGGAACAATAGGAGATGCCAGTACTTCAGAAGGAATTTTCTGGGAAACCCTGAATGCAGCCGGTGTAATGCAGGTGCCGATGGTTGTTTCCGTCTGGGACGATGGTTACGGAATATCCGTATCCAAAAAGTATCAGACAACCAAGGGGAGCATATCAAAACTGCTAAGAGGATTTCAGCGAACTAAAAAAGAATCGGGACTTGAAATTGTTAATGTGAAAGGATGGGATTATGAATCCCTTCACGATGTGTATGCTGAAGCCGTTGAACTTGCAAGATCGGAACATATACCTGTTATTATCCATGTGGAAGAAGTGACACAGCCGCAAGGCCATTCAACGTCAGGGTCTCATGAAAGATATAAATCGGAAGAACGTCTGCAGTGGGAGGAAGAATACTGTTGTTTACGGCAGATGAAAGAATGGATGATCAACGAGGAAATCGCAACACATGCAGAGCTTGACAGCATTGATGAGGAAGCAAGGAATCTTGTATTAAATGCCAAAAGGGCTGCCTGGAATGCTTTTCAGGAACCTATCATACATGAAAAAAATGAAATTTTAGAATTACTGAAGTCCCTGAATAACGATATTCCTGATCCTGCTTTGGCAGAAGTTATCAGAAAACTGAAATCCAAATCAAGCCCGGTACGTAAAGATGTGATGTCGGCAGCACGCACTGCTGTAAGGGTGACTGCGGGAACTGAATCGGAATCAAAAAACCAACTGATATCCTGGATGGAGCAGGCAAGGGAACTAAATTACCAGAGATTTAACTCCAATCTGGTAAGTGAAACACGGCATACTCCGCTGCGCATAAAAGAAATATTACCTGAATATCCTGAGGAACCTAAACAGGTAGATGGACGTGTAATCCTGAGAGACAATTTTGACAAGTTATTTGACAAGTATCCCGAACTAATGACATTTGGAGAGGATACCGGCAAACTTGGTGATGTCAACCTGGGCCTTGAAGGGATGCAGGATAAATATGGTGAACTTCGGGTAGCTGATACAGGCATCAGGGAAGCAACGATATTGGGGCAGGGTATCGGGCTGGCATTGAGAGGATTGAGGCCAATCGCTGAAATTCAATATCTCGACTACTTGCTCTACTGTTTTCAGGGGATGAGTGATGATCTTGCAAGCCTGAGGTACAGAACGGCAGGAGGACAAGCCTCCCCGGTAATCATTCGAACCAGGGGACACAGGCTTGAAGGGATCTGGCATTCCGGCTCACCGATGGGAATGATCATTCATGGTATTCGTGGTATTCATGTTTGTGTACCCAGAAATCTCACCGATGCAGCCGGATTTTATAATACTTTACTGCAAGGCGATGATCCCGCACTGGTAGTTGANCCTTTAAATATGTACCGGTTGAAAGAGAAGCTTCCATCCAATCTCGGGGAATTTACAACGCCTCTCGGAATTCCGAATATTATACATGAGGGTGATGATATAACTGTTGTTTCATATGGTGCGACTCTTAATCTCGTTGAATCCGTACTCCCTGAATTTGATAAAACGGGGATCTCAGTTGAGCTGATCGATGTGAGAACACTGCTGCCTTTTGACCGGGATCAAATGATCGTTGAATCACTGAAAAAAACAAACAGAATTCTGTTCGTTGATGAAGATGTTCCCGGTGGAGCAACCGCTTTTATGATGCAGCAGGTAATTGAAGAACAGGAAGGATTTTACTTTCTCGATCAACCTGCCAGGTGCCTTACAGCAAAACCTCACCGGCCCCCATTTGGCAGTGACGGCGACTACTTTTCAAAACCGAGCTCAGATGATATATTTGAAGCGGTATACAAGATGATGCATGAATCTGATCCGGGGAAATACCCTTCACTTGGGATATAACCGGAGCTGCATGCAGAAGGCTCTACATAATCTATTAGTGCAAAATTCCTCATTTCGATGATAAAATCCGGATCTGATGGAATTTCAACTCATACCTTTGTGTTTTCCCGACAAGCGTGGCGGGATCGGCACCGAACGCTTTCGGTGCAAAAAAGGTCTACCGACTTTTTTGGTTAAATACAATTTATTAATCGAACACAGGCGATTAGAATATCATCCAGTCAACAAAAATAAATATCCAGACAAGAGGAAGATATACAAAAGAAGAAAACATCAGTGATCTTGCCGTCGGGATGTCACGTTTAATTACAAATCGGATTCCGTAATATAGAAATGCTATCGTAGTCAACAGGGCACCGGAAAGGTAGAAAAAACCTACCAGTTCCATGACATAGAGCTTGTACACGGTTGGTACCAAAATCAAAATCGGCAGAATAATCCAGACAGAGGTAATGATTCCGTTTGTGTCATTTTTTGGAAGCATCTTGAATCCGGCATGCTCGTAATCTTTCCTGCAAACCCAGGCAATTGACATTACATGTGGTATTTGCCAGCAAAAAACAATCCCGAACAGAATCCACATACCGTGTTCAAATAAGGTGCCGGTTGCCGCTGCCCAGCCTCCAACTACCGGAAGGGCACCGGGAATGGAACCGACAAAGACGTTCAATGCAGAAATTCTTTTTAACGGTGTATAAGCCCAGAGATATATTACTGTCGTTGCAAGCGATACAAGCCCGGCTACGATATTCACTACGAAGAGCAGGTAAGCAAGCCCGAGCATAATCAGGGTGATGGAAAAAATAAATCCATGTCGGGGTTCAATCCTGCTGTCAGGGAGCGGGCGTTTACTTGTCCGGCGCATCAGGCCATCAACACCACGCTCCATAAACATATTGTGAGCAGCAGTACCGGCAGCAATCAGGTAAGTACCAAAAATTGCATGTGCCATCAGGGCATAATTAACCTGTCCGGCTGAACCCATGATGAAACCAACGAGCATGCTGGCTACTACAGTAAATGTAATACCAGGTTTGGTCAGCTCATAATAGTCACTCAGAGTAGCCAGTAAATGGCGAATACTTGCAGTTTGTGTGATCACGAACCCGATTTAAAGTCTCGTTTATTTCGCTAATCAAGGTAACTAATTTTAATTTGAAATGTTACCTTTATACCCCCTTCAAATTGCGGGTGTAAATTGCCACCCCGAGGGATGCTATGGGTAATATGAAATGGCCAAATGAATTTTATATGAATTTAAACAGATATCAGCTACTGGCAGTAACTACGGTCATTGCTACGATTGTGCTCATTTTTGTTGGAGGGCTCGTCCGTGCATCAGGTGCGGGCCTGGGGTGCCCCGATTGGCCCAAGTGTTTTGGCATGTGGATCCCGCCAACTTCTGCCGAAGCATTGCCGCCCGGTTTTAATCCTGAAGAGTTTAATCCGCTGCATACATGGCTGGAATATGTAAACCGCCTTGTTGGGGTTCTGATCGGGTTTTTAATTACATTAACGTTTGTATTTTCCTGGAAATACAGGAATACAGACCCGGTAATTACGGCCAGTGCCGGTGTTGCTTTTATTTTAGTGCTGTTTCAGGGCTGGCTTGGAGGGCAGGTCGTACAGTCGGGTTTAAGTGCCGGGCTTATCACTCTACATATGGTTATGGCGATGATTATTGTAAATGTATTGTTATTTACAGCATTCAGGTCTTCAAGTCGTCAGCTCGACATCCAATTATCCGGAACATTAAAAACACGGCTGATGAGCATTGGCGTAATCATGCTGGTATTGATACTGATTCAGATGATTATTGGTACCCAGGTGAGAGAAATGATTGATGTGATCAAAAATGTACCGGAGCCTCCTCCACGGTCTGCCTGGATCGGGATGCTCGAAAGCTGGATGTATCCGGTGCACAGAAGTTTCTCATGGGTTGTGGTAGCTGTTACGGCCTGGTTTTGGTGGGTGAACAGGAAGAATAATGTAACCCGGTCACTCAGAGTATTAAGCAATATTGTTGTCAAACTTGTATTGCTGCAGATTTTACTCGGTGTTGGACTGGAATGGCTGGATATGCCTGGTGTACTGCAGGTGCTGCACCTGGTTGGCGTAGCACTGCTGATCTGTTCTGTTTTTCTGTATATTTTGATGGTTGGCTTTTCCAGGACAAAGAAAGAGAATCCGGAGGTGGCTTAATGTATTTCATTCAGGATATATTGCCATTTTAACTTCGTCTTGCTGGGTCCCGAAAAAGAAATACCCGTACCCTTGGTAACCTCGTACCGTGTCATTCCGAGCCAGTAATTTTGCCCAACCGCGGGGCAACACTATTGAATGGGTGACAGGATGGGGTATATATCGATGGTGAACCGCCATTAAGCCATTTTCATCATCATTGAACCCCTTTCATAGAACGTACCGCTGCCCCTCGTTAAATTTTATTGCCGCATCCGGGTTGGCAGCCTCGGGGCGGGTGATGTGCGTCATCGTCAATCCCCGGGCTGCACCGCCTGGGGCGGCTTACCCGGGGCTGTGATCTTATGTCCTTTCAGGACGGGATATCAGCCTATCACGGAGAAAGTTGCCATACATGCTAATCTTGGGTAATCAATCGATGTACAACAGTTCAATGAGCATACATAACCAACAAAGTTGACAGAAAGGGGGTAGACAACGCGGGTGAACGGCCATCAACCATGTTCGAATACCGCTCGTCAGGCAAAGTGGGGGTAGGGCGGTAACGAACCGCTCTAAGCGGTAAAGAATCAGAGTGTTTTCGACAACTTATTTAAAAACATACGGATTTCCTGTAAATCTCTTTTGACATCTGCCGGGATCTCTTTATCGTTCGAAGAAGGAGCCGGATTTTCATTTAATACTTTTTTAGCACCCGCAGTGCTGTATTTCTTTTTTTGAATTAACTCCTTTAGCTGAAGAATGAGAGTGATATCCTGTTCTTTGTATGTCCGGTTTCCGGCCCGATTTTTTCTTGGACTTAATTCATCAAATATCGTTTCCCAATATCTCAGAACATGTGGTTCAATATCTGTTATTTCACTTACTTCACCAATTGAGTAATACAATTTTTTCATTGTGTCTAAAAATGTATTTTTCCGACCGTTATATTTGAATGCTCATATATCCTAAGAAATAATCTAATTTGCAAACTTTTGTCTGATACAGATTTACATCTAAAAGACTCCGGGCCGGTTCATGAGGTTGAAATCTCTGTGGTAGTGCCACTACTTGATGAAAGCCAGTCACTGATTGAACTGGTTGATAATATCAAAAATGCCTTGTCTGAATTTTCATTTGAAGTGATACTTGTTGATGATGGATCTGAAGACAATTCCTGGGAAGTGATCAGGGAACTGAGATCGAAATATAGCTGGATCAAAGGGATTTCGTTGCAACGGAATTACGGGAAAAGTACAGCACTTCAGGCGGGTTTTGATATTGCCAGTGGCAGATATGTGGTCACTATGGACGCAGATCTTCAGGATGACCCGAATGAAATTCCGGATATGATCAGGATGCTGCAGGAGGGTAAAGACCTGGTGAGCGGGTGGAAAAAAAAGAGAAAAGACCCGATATCAAAAACGATACCTTCGAAATTTTTTAACATGGTAACAAGGTGGGTGACCGGAATAAAACTTCACGATTTTAATTGTGGATTAAAAGCGTATAAACGTGAAGTAATTGAAAAAATACATCTCTATGGTGAATTGCACCGGTATGTACCTTTACTGGCAAAGTGGGAGGGGTATGACAAGATCGGTGAGAAGGAAGTGCAACACCATTCAAGAAAGTACGGGAACACAAAATTCGGATGGTCGCGTTTTATGCACGGGTTTCTTGACCTGGTAACCCTTGTGTTTGTAAATAATTATATGAACAGGCCGATGCACTTTTTTGGTACTATCGGTGTACTGATTTTGGTTGCCGGAAGTGTCATTAACCTGTACCTGGCATATATAAAAATTTTCCTGGGTGAATCACTCGCAAATCGTCCGCTTCTTTTCCTGGGAATCATGCTGGTTGTGATCGGTGTCCAGTTCTTCTCTATCGGGTTTCTGGGTGATATGATCAATAAAGGCCAGGTAGAAACCCGGGACCCGAACATTAGAGACCGGATTTAACCTATGGGTACAATTTCTTATGATCCGATCAAGAACCGATTAGCCGGATTCATCCGCAATTCAAATGTACTCAGGAGAATTTTTTATTTCCTGCTGGATCTACTTTTTCTTCGAAGCTGGCATTTACGGCGAATTTTGAAGAGGGAAGGTGATAAACTGGATCAAAAAGGAAAATGGAAGTTACTGGATGCAGGTAGTGGTTTTGGCCAGTATGACCGGTTTCTGCTCAACAGGTTTAAAAACCTGGAAATTCTGGCAATAGATGTGAAAGATGATTATCTGGAAGATTGCAGGCACTATTTTCAAAAAGAAATAGAGGAGGGCAGGATTGAGTTTAAGAGAGCAGACCTGTTGACACTCGATATCCCTCAAGAGTTTGATTTTATTATTTGTATTGATGTACTCGAACATATTGAAGAAGATCAAAAAGTGATTCAAAATCTTGCTGATTCGCTTAAAAAGGGCGGGCAGTTACTGATGCACTCTCCCTCACATTTTTCAGAAGAAGATGCAGATGAAGGGGAAAGCTTCGTCGGGGAACATGCAAGGGCCGGATATTCCAAACGTGACATATCAAAAAAATATCAGGCAGCAGGTGTTACACCGGTAAATGTACACTATACGTATGGTATTTACGGGCATCTGGCCTGGATGACACTGATCAAATACCCCATGATACTTCTGAATAAATCCGGAATTGCAGGGGTATTACTTCTATTGGTTTATTATCCAATTGTACTGCTGCCTTGCCTTCTTTTAAACCTGGCTGACCTCTTCACCAGGAATGTAAAAGGAAACGGAGTCTATGCTCTCGGAGTCCGATAAGCATTATACTTCCGGGTAGGATTGAGGTTAAGGTTGAGGGAAACCTGCAAGAGTGCGTAGCTCCTTGCAGAGTTGACCGGGAGAGTTCTACAATCTGAAGAATCCGGGATGATCGCTCTAATCATTAAAGTGATTTGAAGCTGTCTTATTATTGTCGATATGTTATAACGTAATCCATCACTCCATCCTCAATTTCCACATACTGTGTTGTGCCATCAAACCAGTTAACTTCAATTCCCTCGGGAATAGTGGTAGCGCCCAATACCTGTGTAAAACTGTTTTGCGACCAGTATCCGGAACCGGACTGAATTGTGCGCACGGGCCCCTTGGTTTGATCATTATATACAAGCCGGATCCCTGAACCAATCCCTGCACCGTTCCCGGGAGGCCCCGACAGAGTTATTCGATATCCCCGGTCTTCGGTTTGATTGATGAACAGACGTGTTTCAGCCGAATTTTGTGTAACGGCTAAATCCACACGGCCATTTTGATTGAAATCACCCAGGGCAGCTCCGCGTTGTTCCCCGTACACTTGTACTCCGCTTATATGAGCCGGAACAGCTTCAAAATTTCCATTACCGTCACCCTTCAGCCATAAACTTCTTCCTGCATCCAATCTTGGATTACTTTGTGGGTCAGTAACCGGGAAAAAATTCTGACTGATGAAAATATCTTCAATGCCATTATTGTCCATATCAGCGACACCCGCATAAAAACCGGCACTGAATTGAGCTTTTGAAGGCAGAGGAACTGCCGTAAAACTTTCACCTTCATTATTAATGAATACTGTGTGTTTTAGTGTGTTTACTGATTTGTGAGGAATAGCATCAACATTCATGTGTGTCATCTCTGCAATAGTGAATTCAGAAAATTGTCTGTGTGAATTTACATGCAACAAGAGATTTTGATGAAGAGGGGAGAAATCAAGGTATTTTCTGCGGGGTACATATCCGCCGATATCAGTATCGTAATAAGATTCGATGATGTCGAGTTGCTGATTCTGGTTAAAATCCTGGTAAAATATTTTGATTGGATATTCAGGATCTTCTATTTGGTAGGGGCTGTTTTCACCACGGTTTGTTACAATCAAATCCGGAAAACCGTTTCCAGTAAAATCACCACTTGCAATTCCCTGCCATAACCCGAGGTGCTGTTCCATTCCATACTCTTCAGTCCTGTTTGTAAAGGTTCCCTCATCATTAATATATATTTGTATTGCTCCCCATTCAGAAGCTGTGATCAGATCCTGTTGTCCATTGAGGTTTATGTCAACAAAAATTGCCCCGGTTATTAATCCGGAATCTTCAAACAGTTCTGTGTTAATATCATCCTGTTCCAGTTGTCCATTGATGTTTTTAAACAGGCGTGATGACGCATTCCGGGGGTATTGTCCGGGCAGAAATCTGCCACCGATAAATAGATCGATATGCCCGTTGCCGGTATAATCAGCAGCTGCCAATGGGCCTGTAGTTGATAACACTCCAGGGAGATCTGTTTGATCTATAACCTGACCGTTTTCAATTTGATAATGAATTGCAGATGGAACATGAATATCACCCTGTTCATAATTTGCCATCCCGACGACCAGATGTGTACGGCTGCCATCTTTCCATGCAGCAATTCCGGCCTGATCACCTGCAGCACTACCGGATATCACGGGTATATCCAGACTCGATGAATAATTTTCATTTATGCTGAATATACCGGGGCTTCCGCCTTTTCCCGTGCTGACAAAAAGTTCATCTCTGCCATCACCGGTAAAGTCCAGCCATCCGGTGGCAGGCCCAAACTGACTTAACTTAAAAGGAAGAAGGGGCTGTACATTATAGTCGTTATATTCATCTTCGTGATGTATATGGTTTAGCAGGTAGGATGCATCAGTAAAAATAGCCGGCTCACTCTCTTCATCCGTTTCAAAACTTTTTTCAATCGTAATTACGGTTGATTGATCGATTTCATAAATGCGGTCAGGTTGTAATTCATCAATATGGCTTTCAGTTCCATCCGGCCAATAGATGATGAGTTCATGCTGTGAGTAATCCCGGTCTGCTGCAAAAACGATGAGATGATCCGATCCGGACAGATAATCTCCGCCGGCATAGATCTGTTTGGTTTGAATTTCAACTGGTCCGCCCCGGAGTTCTGCTTTCGCACCAATTGCATGGGTATTAGGGGGGATTCCTTTTAACCGTACTGCAATGCGGGAACTTGAAGACTTGTTACTATAAATAACTCCAGTATCATCCATTCTGCTAATTGCCAGGTCAAGGTAGCCATCGTTATTTAAATCAGCGACAGCCATTCCAAGTGAGATATCTCTTTCAGTAAATCCCCAATCAGAACTGACTTCGGTGAACGTAAGGTCACCATTGTTTTGAAACGCCCGGTTTTGCTGTCTTAGTTCCGGAAAGATCAGAAGGGATGCCTCTGAGCTATCCTGTTGGCGAATAGCAGTTGAAACATATTGCATCTGGGCGTCAAGGTTTTGCAGGTCAAGCCTGAAACCGGTATTCACAAGAATATCTTCATAACCATCAAGAGTGACATCCATAAAACGGGTTGCCCACGACCATTCACTCGCCTGCAGGCCACTGTAGTATGATATCTCTGCATATGTATCATCTCCCCTGTTGAGAAACAGGGAATTACGGTTATACATCGGGCGGTTGTTATACTCTCCCCTTCGGAGCGGATAGGGATAAACCGAATCCATCTGAATCAATCTTTTGTGATGTTTGGTGCTCAGCATTTCCACAACAAAGATATCCATATTACCATCTCTGTTTATGTCGGAAAAATCAACAGCCATAGATGAGTAGCTTGAATTTCGAATGGCAAGTTTATTGAGTGCCCGGAAAGTGCCGTCACCCTGATTGATCCAAACCCTGTCGGGGGTCCAGAAATCATTGGCAACATAGAGGTCAGGCAATCCGTTTCCATTCAGATCCTGAAAACGTGCTGCTAAACCCCAGTCCGGATGCAAACCCTCAGGAGCACCATTTTCATCAAAAAAATAGTTTTCGGGTTCTGTTACTTTGGTAAACGTTCCATCACCGTTATTTAAATATAATTCATCAATTTCAGCAATCTCTCTTGGGTCTGGCGGTAACTCACCCCGGTCAAGCAGCGTAAAATATTCGTCAAAGGGAGGTATAAGGCTGTTATCGGCAACCATATTCTCTGTGGATAATTCAGTAAAAGGGAAAAGGTCCCTTGCAGTCCTTCTTTTATAATTAACGATATATAAATCCGGGTACCCACTTCCGTTTATATCAGCCAGTGCCATGGTCATGGCTCCGTTTGAAGCACCCAACCCGCTATTAACCTGCAGTTCGAATCTGCCGGTTCCGTCATTTAGGTAAAGTACATTTTCAGAATCCAGGGTAGTAATCAGCAGATCGAGATGGCCGTTTCCATTTATATCGGCAAATACTGTTCCGGTTGAAAGATGTTCCGGGTGAGCTACACCAGCCTGGTCAGTGATATCCCTGAACCTGAAACCTCCGAGGTTCTCATATAGTTTATTTTCTCCATACAGGCTGGTGAAATACAAATCAGGCAGACCATTTCCATTAATATCTCCGGCGGCAACTCCTGATCCATTTAAGAGTATTCTGTTATTGTCAATTTCTGTTGCGGGGATATTATTTGAAATTGTAATACCGGTATGTGCAGGTCCAATGATTTCGAATCCGGGTAATCCTGTTCGTTTTACCGGCAGTTCAGCCCAGCGATATCCCTCAGATTCATGCCACTCGAGTTCGTAAGTATCATACTTTGTGCAGCCTGTAAGTGAAAATAAAAAGAGACAAATACAGGCTACTGATATGTATTTAATTATTATAAAATAATGCAAATAAAAATATTTAATAAATTATATTAATTCCTTTTTGTGTATAAATTTACTTTATATAATTAATTTTACAACTCTTCAGGTTAAGAGTCAACCTGTATAGATCTATCTATATGGATATCAACACCCTTAAATCAGATAAAAAGATCTAAATATATCTATCATGTTAAGTAAATTATTTTTTTGCATTCAAAAGGAATATTTGAAAATGGATAGATAGTTGTATCAGAATGTTTTACAAGCTATTGAATGAATTCATTCATCTAAGAAATTTATTTACAAAAAAAGAATATTTGTTTTTTTCTGTAAAATTTTCTTTTATTTCGGAGACGCTAAAAAGTATTTTGAAACATGATAGATTCAGGATTTATGCGTATGGCGATTAACGGGATTGATGTGAGCAAGTCTATTTCCCTTGGAAAATGTCAGGTAGTGCAAAGGTTTGCCTGATTTCATTGGGATTACTTGAAAATTTAATTTCGTAGATCAGCCTTTCTGATTTTGAGTTTTATAGTGTAGAATACTTTTTCGCCAGTTAAAGTACAGGGATCATAAAAATTGGTGTGATTTACTCCATTTCTTCTCTGTGAAAAGCTGCTTTAACAGACCTTTAATTTAAATTAAGATAGGTGAATCATGGATAGATTGGTACGAAATCTACATGCAGGTGGAAAGTTGTATCATCACTTTTATAAAGTGGGGATCAGTTTTATGCTTGCATTGTTTATATGCAGTACTGCTATTGCGCAGGATATCAGCATCTCAGGAACAGTTACATCAATGGATGGAGACCCTCTGCCGGGTGTAACAATTATGATACAGGGAACAGACAGAGGAACGACAACCGATATTGATGGTAATTATTCCTTATCGGCTCCATCAAATGCAACACTTGTGTTCTCTTTCATCGGATTTATTTCAGTCGAGGAAAATGTTCAGGGAAGAACAACCATCGATGTAGTCCTCACTGAAAGTGTTGCAGANCTGGATGAACTCATNGTAACCGGNTATACCGCNCAGCGNCGGGCAGATATTACCGGCTCTATTTCAACGGCAAACCTGGAGAGTGTAAACAGAAGGACTTCATCGAGTGTTCTTCAGAGNCTTGATGGTGCCGTAGCAGGTGTTACAGTTCAAACCAGTGGTTCTCCCGGGGCAAGAAGTACAGTCCGGATCAGGGGNATCAGTTCATTTCAGAATAACGACCCGCTCTATATTATAGATGGAACTCCCGTTCAGGATGATTTTGCAAACTGGCTGAACCCGAATGATATTGAATCCATCCAGGTACTGAAAGATGCATCTGCAGCTTCAATCTATGGTTCACGTGCAAACAATGGTGTTATCATTATTGAAACGAACAAGGGACAAAGAGGCGCAGCCCAGGTTACAGTTGATTTAAGAACCGGGGTAGCGTCACCGGTTGGAGGATACAATGACTTTCTGATTCTCGATGCACTCGAATATCATGAAATTATGCATCGAAGCCACCGGAATGCAGGCGTAAGTACTCCTACGAATATTTATGGTGATCCGAATAACCCGTCAGTTCCCAATTACATCTGGCCAAATGACGGTACCAACCAAACTATGGATCTTGCTCAATTTGGATTTACGGAAGCCGACTATCTCTATGGCGACCCAAATAATATTAACCAGCAGTTCATGCCGGCAAGCAGGGGAACGGACTGGTGGGATGCTGTATTCGGAACCGGTATTGTTTCAGATATGAACGTTGGTGTTTCCGGAGGTGGTGACACCCACCGGTACAATGTTTCTTTCAACTATTTTGACCAGGAAGGAACAGCAGCTTATAACCGGTTCCAGAGAGGAACAATCAGGGTTAACACCGAATTTGATGTTGGCCGGTTTACACTTGGTGAGAATATTACCATTGCAAGAGATCAAAACTTTGGTGGGCTTGACCTTGGAGGAGGTGCAGAAAATACCATCGTCGGTAAAAATATTTTATCTCAGCCTGTTGTATCCGTTTATGATGTTGGCGGAAATTTTTCTTCCGGAAAAGCCGTTGGCCTTGGAAACAATACAAATCCCCTTAAATATGCCTGGGCGAATAAAGATGATGTAAGCGCGAACAACCGGATCATGGGTAATGCGTTTGCAAGGGCAAACCTGTTGGAGAATCAATTATTGGTTACTTCCCGATTTGGATTTAACCTCGGCAATAACAGCTGGACAGGCTTTGCATTCCCTACTCCTGAAAACTCAGAACCTAATTTCATTAGTGGATTTTCTGAAGGCAGGAGCGAGTTCCGGGAATGGACATGGAGTAATACAGCCAATTATATTGATACATTTGCCGGTTATCACAATGTGAATGTCCTGGTTGGCCAGGAAGTGAATATTGCAAATAACCGATGGATATCGGCATCTATGAGCGACTATATCTCTTCTGAACTAAATTCGAGATATATCCAGGATGCTCTTGGTGACCCGGAAACCAAAAATGTCAATACCGGTGGCGGAGAGAGTACACTTCTTTCTTTCTTCGGTAAAGTGGATTATCATTTTGATGACCGATACCACCTGAGCCTGACACTGAGAAGAGACGGTTCGTCAAGACTCGGCCCGGATAACCGATGGGGTACATTCCCTGCTGCAAGTTTGGGATGGAGGGTCAGTGAAGAAGCCTTTATGGATGATGCCGGTTTTATTTCCAACCTGATGATTCGTGCAGGATGGGGTATTACAGGTAACCAGGCGATACCTACCGGCCGTCTTTTTGATCAGTTTGGTGGCACAACCGGACAAACATTCTATGATATTACCGGGTCCGGCAGCAATATCAGGGCAGGTTACAGGGCTACATCACTTGGTAATCCGAACCTGAAGTGGGAAGAAAATGAATCATATAACCTCGGATTTGACCTTGAACTCTATGAAGGCCGGTTTAACCTTGTATTCGATGTCTTTCAGCGTGAAGTGGACAACCTGTTATTTGACCCACCGCTTCCGGCGACAGCAGGACAGGCTGCGCCTCCAATTCAAAACGTTGGTATGATGAGAAACCGCGGATTTGATTTCTCAATCGGTTACCGCGGCTTTATCAGCGATGAATTGAGCTGGAGTGTAAACTTTAACGGTACACACTATAAAAACGAGATTCTCAGAATTGACGGAGAACAGGAATTCTTTACAGGCCCGATCAGTGGACGGGGAGCAACCATCGCAAGAAACTTTGTCGGCCAGCCAATCGGTGCCTTTTTTGGTATGGTTGCTGACGGAATTTTCATGAACTGGGATGAAGTCGATGCTCACGCACAGCAGGATGGTGCACGGCCAGGCCGGATGCGTTTTGTCGATGTGAATGGTGATGGACAGGTCACAGCGGCTGACAGAACCATGATCGGGAATCCACACCCAGATTTTATCGGAGGCCTTGACTTCGGATTACGCTGGAGAAACTGGGATTTCAATACATCCTTATTCGGATCTTTCGGGAATGATATTTTTGATGTCCAGAAAGAATTCTACGTTTTCAGATTGTTTAACACCAATGTAAGGCGTGATCGCCTCACTGACTCCGCTATCCTTAATATTGACGGGCCCGCAATCGTTGATGGCCAGCGTGTTGCCGGTGCAGAAGTCATTAATCCGGATGCTAAATATCCAAGACTGGATGAAGATGACGTATTCAGTGATGAGTTCAGCAGTTTCTATGTGGAAGACGGATCTTATGTAAGAATGCGTGCTCTTCAGATCGGTTACAATGTTCCGCCGAATGTAATACCAGGTGTAAGAAATCTCAGGATTTATGTACAGGGTGAAAACCTCTTCACAATTACAGGATACAGCAGTATAGATCCTTCTCTCCCCACTTCAAATGTAAGTGGCCCTGCTGGAAATGTGAGAGACCAGACTCTTGGAGTTGACAGAGGTACCTATCCGAGTAACAGAACATTCAGCATTGGAATCAGTGCATCATTTTAATTCAAATTTTTAAACAACTGAAAGCAATGAAAACATTGTATAATTTTAAGTTCTTGATTGGAACGGGGATACTCGTGCTTCTGACAGCTTTTATCTATGGCTGCCAGGATGACTTCCTTGTTGGCCAGGCACAGGGTTCATTAGATGAACAAACACTGGCAAATGAGATTGGTGTTGAGGGTAACCTGATTGGTACCTATCGTATGTTAGGTGGCTGGGCAGGGTTCGGTACCTGGGGTGCCGGATCCAGTAACTGGGTTTTCGGCAGTGTATCTACTGACGATGCCTATAAAGGTTCAGAACCGGGTGACCAGGCACCAATGTCTGACATCGAACTGTATAACTGGAGTACCGGTGGTACAGATTCATACGTAAACGATAAATGGTCATCTCTCTATGAAGGTGTGAACAGGGCAAATTCTACGATTCGCCTTCTCAATCGTTTGACTGAAGATAACCCGGATCTGTTACCCGAAGCTACCAGGAACAGTATTCGTGGAGAAGCACTCTTTTTGAGGGCTTACTACCATTTTGATGCCTGGAGAATGTGGGGGAATATCCCTTACTATTTTGAGGATGATGATGATTTCCGAAAAACAAACGTCGGTGTAGATGCCATAGGGAATATCATCAGCGACCTTGAAACAGCAATTTCTCTGTTGCCAGAGAGCCCAAGAAATGGTGAAGTAGGAAGGGTAACTGCCTGGACAGCCAGGGCTATGCTGGGTAGGGTGCAGGTATATGATGGCAATTACGGCGCAGCATTGACCACTCTTCGTGATGTAAGGAACAATGGCCCGTACGATTTGGAAGAAAATTTCCACCAGGTATGGACCGGGTTTAATGAATACTCGAATGGGCCCGAGACAATCCTGGCTTACCAGGCCTCAAGTAATGATGGTAATCCGGGTGGTGATAATGCCAATTATCATACACGCCTGGCTTTCCCTCATAGTGGTAGCCCCTTCGGCTGCTGTGGTTTTTTCCAGCCTTCACAAAATCTGGTTAACTATTTCGTAGTAGATGGTGACGGGCTCCCCATAGCGCTGTCAGATGATAACTGGAATAACCGTGATGACAACCTTGCCGGAGGAGCTGCAGTGACAGTTGACCCGCGTCTTGACTGGACCGTTGGCAGAGATGATGTTCCTTTCAAAGATTGGGGAAATCATGCACCCGGCTGGATCCGTGACAGAACCTGGGCAGGCCCTTATAGCCCGAAAAAGCACATACATGAAAACGCAAGTGGTGCTGAAAGTAATGTTGGGTGGAATGCTTCTCATCTGAATTCTGTGAACTGGCATCTCTTCAGATATGCTGACTTACTGCTTTTGCTTGCTGAAGCTGAAGTTGAAGCCGGTGACATAAATGAAGCTCTTGAAATCGTTAACGAGATTCGCAGAAGGGCTGGAGTTGCCGCGCAAGGGCCAGGTAATGATGCAGATGATATTGCTGTGCCCATTAATGATCCATCCATAACATGGGCAAATTACAATATCGGCGAATACGACTCATTCCCGAACCAGGAATTTGCCAGACAGGCTGTTCGTGCCGAACGAAGGCTTGAACTTGCAATGGAAGGTCAGCGTTTGTTCGACCTGCGCAGGTGGGGAATTGCTGAGCAAGTTCTCAACGATTTTATAGCTGTAGAACGAGACCGCAGATCATACCTGGGCGGTGCCGGAACTTATGAGCCGAGGCACGCACTCTTTCCGATACCATCCTTCCAGATTGATGTGAGCCGGGTGGATGGTGAACCCAGGCTTGAACAGAATGATGGCTGGTAGGATGAATCCATCATTCAGTCTTATTTAAGACTGGTTGATGCAAGTGATAATTAATTATAAGCCCGTTAATTGAATTACTAATTCGGTTAACGGGCTTTTTTGTTTGCCAAATGGATAATGGCATGACTTCCGG
>SL_3KL_010_SEDDRAFT_10000563_pt1 | contig 30816 bp, 26 predicted proteins | sample SodLakKL_010_SED_2_FD_10381 | JGI IMG/M metagenome (IMG submission 10381)
AGCCGCAACAGGTCGCGGAGCCCGTCGAGCTCGCTGAGGACCGGCACGAGGATCGTCTCGCCGGCCCGTCGGCGTTCGCCGACGGGCGGGGGGATGGTGGGGGCGAACCGGTTGGTGCCGATCGAGGTCAGGATCAAGCTCACCGCGACCACGACCATCACCGCGTTGACCACGTCCTCGCCGTACAGGCCGACGTTGTAGCCGATCACGGTGGCGGCCAGCGTGGCGGCCGCCTGGGCGACCGACATCGAGAACAGCAGGCCGACATCGGCAGAGGTGAGACCGAAGATGCGGCCGGTGAGCCAGGCCGCGATCGCCTTGCCGGTGACCAGGGCAGCGACGAACCCCAGCGCCAGGCGGACCGTCGTCCACTGGAACATCACCCCGGGGTCGAAGATCAGCCCGACCGAGACGAGGAAGGTCGGGATGAAGAAGGCGTTGCCGAAGAAGTCGGTCACCGACATCAGCGGGCTGGCGTTCGGCACGAGGCGGTTCAGTCCGACCCCGATGAAGAAGGCGCCGATGAGGGGCTCGACCCCGACCAGCTCGGCGACCACAGCCGAGGAGGTCAGGCCGATGAACAGCAGCAGGTACCGCAGGGTCCGTTCCTGACCCAGCCCGACGAAGAACCACCGGGCGATCGCCGGGAACACCACGAAACAGTAGACGGCCAGCACGGCGAACCCGACGGCGATGTCGAGGACCAGACGGGTACCGCTGGCGTCGCCGGTCTCCGCACCCACGATGAGCGCGAGCACCACCAGCGAGATGCCGTCGGTGATCGCGCTGGCCCCCACGATCGCGGCGACGGGCCGGGTCTTGGTCAGCCCGTACCTGGCCACCGTCGGGTAGGCGATCAGGGTGAACGACGCCCAGAACGACCCGATCAGGATCGCAGGCCGGGGATCGATGTCGAGCAGCAGCGCCACACCGGTGCCGAGCGCCATCGGGATGAACGCGGTGAGCAGCCCGAACCCCGCGGAGATGACGCGGTAACGCACGAAGGTCTCCAGATCGAGCTGCAGACCGGCGAGGAAGATCAGGTACAGCACCCCGATGCTCCCGACCGCCTGGAGGCCGGTGAACCGCGGCAGCACATCGAGCATGTTCGGCCCGATCGCCGCACCGAAGATCAACAGCCCCAACAGCCCCGGCAACCGCAGACGCTCAGCGACCAGCGGCCCGAACACGATGATGAGCGCGACGATCGTGAACCCGTAGGCCGGGCTCATCTGGACCGCAGCCCAGTTCATGGCATCGCCTCTCGGGGAGGTGGACGGGCGCGCTGCCCGCGGTGAGTGGTGCACGCGGTCCATCGCAGCGACGGCGCGTGCGGAAGTGTTGCGCGTGGCGCCGGGTTCGGCCAGAACCGGCGACGGTCACCTCGTCTGGCGATGGGAGCCCGGTGACGTGCGCGCGGCACCGAGCGATCCGCCGAGGGGACCGATCATCGGAGCCCACCATGGGTTCGAGTCGTTCGAGTCGTCGGTGGAGTACCCCTCCCCCCCCCGCTCGGGCGACCTGGCCGCGTCCCCGCCACGCGGGAGCTCGTCGTCGTTGGAACGCCCTACGTCGAGGTCTACCGGATCGAACCGATCGCCATCAGCCGATCACCATCCTGGTGCTACGCATTCGTGCGCGGTACCCAGCGCTGGCCACCCGCCTGACCCGAGCCGCGCACGATGCGGGGGGTCCTTCACTGCTTCGGTGGGGTGAGTGCAGCCCGAGCCAGCGCGATCCCGTCGGGCGTGACGGTGCGCGGTCGCCCGCAGATGGAGGACGGGCATGGTCAGGTGCTCACGGTTGCCCTTCCCGATCCACTCCTGGCCCAGGTCGAGCTCGTCGAAGATCATCTGCACGAGCGCCGGGGGCAGGTAGCCGGCAGCGGTCAGCTTCACCCCGTCACCGACCGTGTCGAGCAGCAGCTTGAGTGGTCGCAGCATCTGGGTGGCGGTCGCCTCCTCGACGTCCACCTCCGCGGTCGTTGTCGACGCCAGCATCCGTAGCTCCCGCTCGGTGTCCGCCTGGCGGGCACGCAGCAGGAGGGACGCCAGCTGGTCTTCGACCCGGCGCGGCACGGGCGGCAGGGGCCGGGAGCCCTGTGGGTCATGCAGAGCCACATGGCTCTGTCGGCATGCACGGCACCGCCGGATAGTGGTGGGACGCTCGCGCGCGGTTGCGTTTGGAGGTGGGCTTCATTGTCCACTGCACGTTCGTTCTCGATCCTCTCGGTGTGCCTGCCGGCTACCGGGATGGCTGCCGTCATGAGCGTTCCCGGCGCCGCGCCGCCGCACGATGCTTCGGTGCAGGCGCGTGTGGAACGGAGCGAGGCCCGCGTGGCCGAGGGCGTGCGGGCGAACCGCATCCGGGCCCTGCGCTTGCGGTCGCGGATGGCGGTGGCGGGATGGTCCCGCGCGGGCTCGGCGTGACCGGGCGCAGCGGCGGGTGGAGATGGCCCCGGACACCACGTTCGTCATCGGCTCGGTCTCGAAGCTGCGCACGACGCCTCAGGGCCCTGCGACACCGCCGGCCCGCGGCCGACCCACCGACGTCCACGACCACCCGTCACGCACCGTCCGACGAGAGGCCACTCGTCCGGTCTGATCGAGAGTGATCCCGATGAACCTGAGCACCCGTGCCCGCAGCGTCGCCCGCCATGGCGAGGGTGGTGTCGATGAGCCCGGAGGTGACCAGCACCCTGCCGTCGGTGCGGACGGCCAGGTGCTTCGGCGCGGGCAGCCTGCCGGCCGGTGGCGCATGTACGGCCGTATGGCAGCCCGGGACTTCTCTCGCAACCGAGGGGTCACAGCGGCGCTGGTCGTGCTCATGATGCTGTCGGTGATGCTGGGCACGGCGAGCGCAGGGACCCTGGTCCGGCTCATCGGCGCCTCCAGCGACCTCATGGAGCAGGCGGATGCCCCCCATGTCGCACAGCTCCATGTGGGGGCGTTCGACCAGGCGGAGGTGGACCGCTGGGTCGCCGGGCGGCCGGAGGTCGTCCACCATCAGACGATGCTGCTGCTCGGCATCGATGGGGCGAACCTGTTGTTCGACGGTGAGCCGCAGACCGCGAGCATCCAGCAGAACTCGCTGGTGGTCCCCAACACCGAACGTGACCTGCTGCTCGACCTCGACAACCGACCCATCACCCAGGTCGAGCCAGGCGGGATCGTCCTCCCGGTCTACCACCAGGTCGAGGGCGACCTCGAGGTCGGTGACACGGTCAGGATCACGGCAGCGGACGGGTTCGCCAAGGACCTGACGATCGCCGGCTTCGCCCGCGACTCGATCATGAACCCCGCCATCGCGAGCTCCAAGCGGCTCGCGGTCGCACCCTCGGACTTCGAGGAGGTCCGCGCACGCACCGGCGAGGTGGAACAGCTGGTGGAGTTCTGGCTCGACGATCCCGCGACCCAGACCGCCGGGTTCAAGAAGGCCTACCAGGATGCGCAGTTACCGCAGGCCGGCCAGATGGTCGACTCGAACACCTTCCAGATCCTGACCATGATCGGTGATGGGATGGTCGCCGCGGTCGTGATCCTGGTGTCGATGCTGCTGCTGGTGGTGGGAGTGCTCTGCCTGCGCTTCTCGTTCCTGACCGCGGTCGAGCAGGACTACCGCGAGATCGGCGTGCTCAAGGCGATCGGTGTCGCACCCCGCGACGTGCGCCGCATCTACCTGACCAAGTACGCCCTGCTGGCAGGGATCGCCTCGGGGGTCGGTCTGCTGGCGGGGCTGGCCGTGATCCCGCTGCTGACCCGCAACATCACCCGCTACATGGGCACCGCATCGGGCCTGGCGAACTGGATCGTGCCGACGCTGGCCGCCGTGCTCATCTTCGTGGTGCTGGTGCTGTTCATGCTCGTCCTGCTCCGCCGGTTCAACCGGATCAGCGCGGTGACGGCGCTGCGCGCCGGCGCCACCAGCCAGCCCCGGGCGACACGCTTACGGCTGCACCGCTCGAGGATGCCGGTCCACCTGCGGCTCGGGACCATGGACGTGGTCGGCCGCTGGCCGATCTACCTGCTGCTGTTCTTCGTGTTCGCCGTCAGCACCTTCATCATGATCGTGCCCGTCAACTCCGCCACCACCGCGACCGCCCCCGGCTTCATCAACTACATGGGGATCGGCGCCGTGGATGTGCGTGTCGACCTGCGCCACGATGACGCCACCTCGCCGGAGCAGTTCGAACGCGCCGTGGAGCAGCTCGGCTCCGAGCCGGACGTGACCGCGATCTCGCCGATGGTCACGACCCGCCATGACACGCTCGACCGGGACGGCATCGCCGCCAGCCTCTACGTCGAGAACGGTGATCACACCCTGCTGCCGCTGACCTACGCCGATGGTCGCGCCCCGACCGACAGCTCGGAGATCGCGTTGTCCCTGCTGGCGTTGCACCAGTCCGGGCGCAGCCTCGGTGACACCGTGCCGATCACCGTCGGCGGGCAGGTCAACGACCTGACCATCGTCGGCAGCTACCAGGACATCACCCACGGCGGCAGCACGGCCAAGTCGGTGCTCCCCACCGACGGCGAGGAGACCATGTGGTACGTGATCGGCGTCCAGCTGGCCGGGGGAACCGATGCCACCGCCACCGCCCAGACCTACGGCGCACAGCTGGCGCCGGCCAGGGTCTCCGCCATCGAGCAGTGGCGAGATCAGACCCTGGGGCCGATCGCGGACCAGCTCACCATCGCCGCCGGTGTCGCCGCGGTGGTCGCGATCGCCCTGGCGGTGTTGATGACCGCCCTGTTCGCCCGGATGCTGCTGGCCCGCGACGCCGGACCGATCGCGATCCAACGGGCCATCGGCGCCGACGACACCGGACTGCGACAGCAGTACCTCACCCGGATCCTGCTCGTGCTCGTGCTGGGTGTGACCGTCGGCACCGTGATGGCCAACACCCTCGGCGAGCTGCTGTTCAACCTGATGTTCGAGGCGATGTTCGGCGGGTTCGAGATGCTGTTCCAGGGCACCAGCCAGATCGCCTTCGCGGTCAACCCCCTGCTCGCGTACCTGCTGCTGCCGCTGGCGCTCCTCGGCGCCGTCGCCGCGGCGACGGTGGCGAGCTCCCGCTCGATCGCGGCCGCGAGCATCTCCAGCCTCACCACCGAGTAGAGGACCCACGATGACCACCGCCACCGCCACCGCCGTGCTCGATGCCCAAGGGCTCACCAAGACCTTCGACGGACACCCCGTCCTGCAAGGGCTGGACCTCAAGGTTCGGGACGGCGAGTTCATCGCGGTGATGGGCCCCTCCGGATCGGGCAAGTCCACCCTGCTCTACAACATCAGCGGGATGGACACCATGACCGGCGGCAACGTCCAGTTCGCCGGACAGGACCTCGGCTCGCTGAGCCAGAAGCAGCTCGCGCGGCTCCGGCTGACCACCATGGGGTTCATCTTCCAGCACGTCTACCTGCTCAAGAACCTGTGCCTGCTCGACAACATCGTGCTGCCCGCCTACCTCGCCGGGCTCGCACCGCGAGCCGAACTCACCCAGCGGGCCATGGCACTGATGGAACGCACCGGGGTCGCCGACCTCGCCGACCGGGACGTCACGGAAGCCTCCGGAGGCCAACTGCAGCGCATCGGCATCTGCCGAGCGCTGATCAACGAACCGCAGATCCTGTTCGGCGACGAACCGACCGGCGCGCTCGACTCCACCGCCGCCACCGAGATCATGGACATCCTCGGCGAACTCAACGCCGAGGGCACCACGATCATGCTCGTCACCCACGACACGAAGGTCGCCGCCCGCACCTCCCGCGTCATCTACCTCGTCGACGGCCGGATCGTCGGCGACCGGCAACACGGCCCCTACACCGGCACCGGCCTCGACCAACGCCACCACGAACTCACCGAGTGGCTCCTCCACCACGGCCTCTGACCCCACGACGGCCGATGCAGCTGCCGGCCTCCCGATGGTTCGCCACGGACGATCCATGCCGAGCCGGACCCCAGCCATACCCGATGTCGGCCACCGAAGTCGACCCTGCGCATGGTGAACCCGTCCGGGTCGTCCGGAGAGGCTCGACCAGCTTGACGAGGTCAGAGGTGCGAGGGGCTCCCAACGGGTGCGAGCGGACGCCTGGTGCAGCTGAGACCGCTCGGCGCAGCAATAGGTTCAGGATCTCTCTCGGGAACCTGACGACGAGCGAGGGCTGCCATGGAGATCGCCGAGGCACAGCGTGACGTCCGCCAGCTCTACCGCGGCGGCTTCTTCGGACAGCTGGTGTCCGGGGCGGTCTGGCTGGTCGCAGCGGGCACGGGCACGGTCATCTCGCCGACCGCCGGGATGGTGACCCTCCTGCTCGGGGGGATCCTGATCTTCCCGGTCACGACGCTGTTGCTGCGGCTCACCGGGCGGCCGACGTCCCTGCCGTCGGGTCATCCGATGAACGCACTGGCGATCCAGATCGCCTTCACGGTGCCGCTCGGGCTCCTCGTCGCTGTCGCGGCGGCCGGGTACCGGGCTGACTGGTTCTTCCCGGCGGCCATGGTCATCGTCGGGGCGCACTACCTCCCGTTCGTGTTCCTGTACGGGATGCCGCTGTTCGGGGTCCTGGCTGGGCTCCTGGCCGGCGGTGGCGTGACGCTCGCGTTGTGGGGGCCCGGGACGTTCAGCCTCGGCGGATGGGCCGCGGGCGTGCTGCTCGTCGGCTTCGCCTTCCTGTTGGACAGATCTACCCGCGAAGAGGCCTCCTAGGTTCGCCGGGCCGGGTCCTCCGGGACCGTTGCAGCCGGGATCGGAGCGGCCTCACGATCGAGCTTGAGGCAGGCGCGACCGCAGCCCGCCGTCGGTGCTGCAGGCCCGTACCACCGTCTGCCTACGGCAAGGATGTCAGATCGCCGAAGGGTTACTCGCCCGGGAGATGCCCCCCTGCGGAACTCGGTCTGTGAACTCAAGGGGTCGGGCGACTCCCGCGAGTGGAGTGGTGCGCGGCGCAGGTCACCCGTCCTGATGGCGTACATCGTCACGGATGTCGCACGGGCAGAAGACACGGGCGTTGCTTACCGTCCGTCCGTGGTCTCGAACCAGATCGTGCGTCGACCACGCGCCAGTGGGCTGCCTGCCGGTTCTGCGCGCGGCCAATTGCAGAAACCCAGCTGCCGCGCACGGTAGACACTGTCGGAAACGTGAGGTACGTTTCCGACACCAAGGTAGGTGCCACATGCGCGAGTCAACCGCTAGTGCTGTCGCGGCCGCGGTTCGACGGCGAGGTCGCCGCCGGTTCCACCGCTCAGCGGACTTCACCGGGCCACGCTCGGCTGTCGAGCGTGCCTTAGGGCGTCTCTGCGCCGATGGCGAGCTCGTTCGTGTGCGGAATGGTCTCTACTGGCGGGGTGTGGACACACCGCTCGGCATGAGTCCCCCGAACCCACGTGAGGTGCTCTCGGAGCTCGCGCACGGCCATGCCGTGGGTCCCGCAGGCCTGTCGGCAGCCAACCGGTTCGGTCTCACCACTCAGGTCCCTCGGACACCTGAGTACGCAGTGTGCTCCTGGACTGGGCGACCGATCGACCGTCTCCGTACCGTGAACCGGGCTGGGGCTCGTGCGCGTGCCCGTGACACCGCACGTCTCAACGAGACTGAGGTGGCGCTACTCGAGGTCCTCGGCAGCTACGAGGACACGGTCGAGGTCGGTCCGTCAGACGCGATAGCTCGGCTGACCGAGGTACTGAAGGGCGGAGAGGTGCGCCCCGATCGGCTGGCCCGGGTGTCACCGAGCGAACCGGCTCGCGTGCGCGCACGTCTTCGCTATCTGCTCGAGCGAGCCGGATTTGCTGACCTGGCCTCGACGGTCCCCGAGGGGACCAAGCCAGCCAAGGACCGCGACGCACTGCGGGTTCTGGGCCTCGCCGCGTGACCGGACGGCTGCTGCGGGAGACGGGCGACCTCGCGGACGTCGCTGAGACTGCGGCCCAGCTGCTCGGAGACGTCGATGCCGAGATGCTGGTGAAGGACTACTGGGTCACGCAGGCGCTACGCGTCATCCAGAAACGCCACCCTGGCGAGTACGTCTTCAAGGGCGGCACGAGCCTGACCAAGGCGCTGCGCTGCGTCGACCGGTTCTCGCAGGACGTCGACCTGCTCATCGTCGGTGGGGAGACCCGTGGGCAGCGCGAGAAGCTACTGAAGGGCATCCGTGACGAGGTTGCGGAGGACCTCCAACTGGAGATCGTCCAACAGGGCGGGACGACCGGCATCCGTCGCGACGTGACGCTGCGCTTCCCTTCCCGTCTCGCCGACCGGTGGCAGCCAACCGTCCTGCTTGAGATGGGGGTACGCGGCGACGACGACCCGCCTCACCAGGCCCATTCGATCGAGCCCATCCTCGCGGGCGTCTTCACCCGGATGGACCAGGATCCGAACGTCTACCCGGATCTGACAGCGTTCGAGGTGCCGGTACTCCACCCAGCCCGGACGCTTTGGGAGAAGGTCGTTCTCACCCACACAGAGGTGACCAACGGGAGGTTCCTCGAGTTGGAGCCAACGAGGGTTGGTCGCCACTACGGCGACATCGGCGCCCTCCTCGCCCTCGACGATGTCGGAGTCGAGCTCGCGGCAGGAGACCTTCGTAGCCGCATCGACGCTTCCGTCCGAGCGATCTCGCGTGACAGCTTCGCCGTCGAGCCTCCTCCCGTCCCAGCCGGCGGGTACGCGGCTTCCGCAGCTTTCCNGCCGGGCGCCGAGGTCCGCGCTGNCCTTGAAGCTCGCTACAACCAGGCCGTGGAACTGTTGTGGGGTCCCGAGGGGCGTCTGAGCTTCGAGGAGGTCCTCTTGCGTGTGCAGGCCGCAGGAGCCCTCCTGAACCCGACAGCGGTCTGACCTCGCCAGGGGCGGCGCTCGCGCGTCGATGCCAGGCTCTGACGCCTGGACCGCGTGCGTAGATCGGTCGCGAGGACAAGGGTCCTACCGGGCGATAACCGCCGCAGGCGTGTGGAAGACACGGGCGTCGCGTGCAGGTTCGGGAACGGGGCGGGGGTCGGCTCGGGGACTACGATCACGACATCCAAAGGGGGCGCTGTGGCCGAGCTGGACGATGTCAGGGCAAGACTTCTCGACACGATCGACGATGTCCTGAAAGCTCGACCGGGCGCTTCCAAGACGATCATGGAGCTGGCTCGAGCCTACGAGTCCTTGTCGCAGAGTTCCCCACCACGACGCAACGAGTCGTAGGCGGCGTCGCCCTCCTCCGGGCCATCACGGTCGTTCTCGCCTGTTCATCGGCGAACGTGTGCGCGGTCGCCCTTGGGCGGACTGGGCTCAGTCCGGACCGTGCCCTCCGTAAGGATCACCACCACCGAACAAGCGGCCGACATCCCAATCGTGCTTCGCGAAGTAGATGCCCGCGACCACGAGCGGGATCGCCACGAGCGACCACATCGCGACCCCGAGCAGCAGATCCCGGCCGCCGGACAAGGCGATCCACAACAAGCCGGCCACGACCACGAGAACCATGGCCCAGCGGAGGGTCCGTCGGTTCGGAGCCTGCAACCGCTTCACGGCGATCCCCCAGGTTGGAAGCGCGGCTGCGCGCACAAGAGTCAAGCACGCGAGCGTCGCAGCGACCGCGACCGGTGGCGACAGCGTTAGGCGGAGTTCGCGAGTGCGGCTTGCTTCTCGATCTGGGAGACGCGTGACGGCGTGACGCCGAGGAGTTGGGCGACATCGCGCACGGTGAGGCCAGCACCGCGAAGCTCGGCCACCGCGGCCGGGGTCCGACGGTGTGCCCGGTCGCTGAGCTCAGCCAGAGCCTGCCGCAGTTGGAGGGTCTCGAGGGTCTCGTCGGACACCTCGACGTGTGTCAGGTCCGGGGAGATGTCCACCTCGAAGCCATCATCGTCGACGTCGAGGACCAACGCGATCGCCTCACGGATCACGGCATCTGCCTGGTCGAGACGGCGCGCCTGGGACGCGATCTCACGGCCCTGGACATCCTGGGCGACCAGCGACCACCAGTCGCCCTCACGGGTCGCGGTCACGCGGTAGGTGATCACGGCCACCGGTCCTCTCCGAGCTTGGCTGCGACCCGTCGCATGATCGACCGGGCGGTGCCCTCGGCGATCTCGCGGGGGTTCAGGATCGGGATCCGCAGCCCGCCGAGCGAGGACACCTCCTGACCTCCGGTGTTGCGCAACGGCACGAACTCCAGCGCCGCGTCGCCCGCGTCGCCCGCGGCGTCGACGGATGAGATCGCGTCGCCTCCTCAGCCTAAGTGTAGGCGCTTCACAGTGCCCAGTGCAGTCATTTGACTGACCTGTGGACGACCGCCGTGTTGTTGGTCGCGGAAGCGGCCTCCGGGCCGGGCGCGCACCGTCGCGGTGATGACGTAGATCGGGCGAGAGCACCAACTGCCGTTCGGAAGCCTCCTGTGCTCCGCAGTATGGAACCGTGGTCGTTGACATCGCAGAGGAGCTCGTGGTGCGTCAGGCTTGCCGGCGTCGTCATCGAACGTGGCGGTGCTGCCAGGGAAGCCGACCGGCGACGTTCCTCTACGGCGTCATCCAGAACACAGTGGTGCCGTCTCTGCCCAGCGACACCTCTTCGGAGGCGTACTGGCTGCCGTCCTCCGTCTCGGCGGCGACCTCGTAGTCCCCGGGTCGAACATCCACGCCGACGAAGAACCGCCCCTGGCCCGTCTGCTCCACCGCGAGACGGCTCGGCCCGTCCTCGCCCGACAGGGTGACCGACACCACCTCGTCCGGTGCCTGTCCGACCACCACCACATCGTCCCCGACCGCCATCGCACCGAGCCACACGGCCTCGGGCATGTCGTCAGGACCGCACCACGAGCCTCCACCGGCGTCGCCATCGCCGACCTCGATGCAGGTCTGCCGACCGGACACGACGGTGACAGGGACGCCATCCACCGCCATGAGGACCTCGCGTCCCGTGAACATGCAGGCAGCCGTACCAACGAGCACCAGCCCTACGAGCGCCGCCTTCACGAGCCCCCCGTCCGTCGACACCGTGGGTGGTGCGAGCTACCGACACGGTCGTAGATGCCCCGGGCCGGATGACCGTGGGATCGATCCTGCGCAGGTCGGGATCGACGCCCGATCAGCTGCGCTCGAGACGATCGGCAACCTGCATCGTGCTCTGTACCGTCCCGCCCTCCGGCAGTTCGGCGACGGCGGTCATCTCGCGCGACCTGCTGGCGTGATCCGGGACGAGTCCACCGAGCGACCCCCAGAGCTCGCCGGTGCCGGAACCTTCAAACTCCCGCAGCGCGGGTGGGGGGATGTCCTCGCTGTCCTGCGCTGCCTGCTGCTGCCAGTCGAGCCACTCCTGCCAGGGCTCGTAGGTCGCCTCGGTGCGCAGCCGGTAGCGCTGACCGTCGAACTGATCGATGGTGACGGTGGCCACCTCCCAGACGGGCCCAGGCAGCAGCGACGGCTGTTCGACGGTCCACACCGCACCCGCACCCACCGGCTCCTGCGGGAAGGCCGGCAGCAGGCGCAGGACGTCGAACAACTCGGGGAGCACCAACCACGCAGCATCGAACGCCTCCGGGGCCGCGTCGGCGTCACCGGTCTCGACGGCCGCGGACACCTCGTGCACCCGCCCACGATCATCCATCTCCAGCAGACCCTCCACCTCCATCAGCGGCGCGGCAAGCTGCTGGTCGTCGGTCGCCACCTCGATGATGGTGAGGGAGACCTCCAACCGCTCCCCATCGACCTCGAGGACCTCGAGTTCGAGCGTGAACGGGGGCAGCCCGCCGGTGACCGACCCGGGTGCTTCCCCGGACACCTCCCGCTCCGAGGTGACCCGCAGCTGGGCCACGTCACCGGCCTGAGCGGACAACCGCAGCGCCGTCCGCGGCTCATCGCCCGCATCGAGCAGCGCCACCTCGGCAGGCTCGTGCCCAGGTGGTGCCATCGCCGCGGTGTCCTGCGTCCCGGGCTCCGTTGCGACAGCCTCGTCACCGTTGCCCACCGGCGCCCCGAGATCAGGCACCTCACCTGCATCGCCGCACGCGCCAAGCAGCAGCACCAGCACGGCTCCCACAGCTGACCTGCGGGCCGTCATGCCTGCACTCCGGCCCGGCGCCACAGGGCCCGTGGGCAGGAGCTGGCCGCGAACTCCTCACCGAGGGCGCTGTGTCCCGCACCCTCGAACCCCTCGACTCCGATCGGCCGCGGCTGGGTAGTGGCCGTCCGCTGGCGAGCCGATGCCGCAACCATCCCGAGCACCACCCGGCATCGGGCTTGCGACATGCTCCCCCCGTCCACCGACCGTCCGCCAAGCTAGACGATGCCCGAGCGCCCGCCCCGTGGCAAGGACCCGGCGGGCACGCGTCTCGAGCTCGTCCGCGCACGCCTGCTCGACCGTGGCCACCTCATCATCGGGAGGACCCTCGAGACTGACCAGCAGCTCGGCTACCAGATCAGCACGCTCCTCAACGGAGAGCGAGAGGGCCTCACTCAGCAGCGATTGCGCAGGTTCTCTCATGGAGCAAGCGTTCCCCTCGGCGGCTGCGGGTCGGCGGTGGATCAGAAGCTTCCACGCCGCCGCCGCGCCCTCCACCGACGCCACACGCCACTGCGACATGGGCGGCTTCGCAACCGAGCCACAACGGGCCTGCTGCCTCGTTCTCGGAGGGACGCGAGAACCGCGCTCCGCGCAGGCCCGCGGCGGCTATCGTCTCCGGGAGCTGCCGAGTTCGGCTGCCCGTGTGGATGTATGCGCCACCGTGAAGGGTGGCGACCGGGCACGTCCTCGGGCTCCGTGAGGCCCTCGCACTGGCGGGCTCTCGCCGGAAGCTTCGCATCACCTGCCGGTTGACCAGTACTCGTTGAGACGTGAGATCGCCTCCTGGCGCGTCATGCCGACGAGATCCCGATGTGTCAGCCCGAGCCTGCCGATCAGGAGGTTGACGACATCGACCGGGATGGCGTCGTCGACCTGGTCGGGAACGTCGTCAGGAGCGCGGTCCGGAGCAACGCCGTCTCGGACGCACGCCCAGAGTTCATCGGCGGTGACGTCGAGTTGGTCGCGCAGGATGTGGTCCCACATCCGTGCCCCGTACGTCGTCTTGCTCGGCGGCCGTGAGATCCGGGTCCGCAGCATGCGGCCGTCAGCAAGGTCGAGTTCGTAGGTCTCGTGATGGGCGGACGGGACCTGCCGCCAGCCCTCGTTGACCACGAACTGCTGGTGGTCGGACCGCGTCGGCGTCGGCCGCGAGGGGCTCACGCCTGCTGCAGCGCAGGCTGGCCGTCGGGACCACTCGCCCATGCCAAGAGCTCATCATCGTCCGAGACGGAGACGTGCTGGACCAGGGCCGCAGCGTGCTGGTGGTTCGGCGCCCGGTGCAGTCGGTCGTCCCAGGCGTCGGCGTAGTCGCGCAGTGCGGATACGAAGTCGCGCAGTGCCTCGTCCAGGGTCATCCCGTCTGCCGCGACCGGGTGTCCGGGGAGCAGCACCGTCCAGCCGACGTCCTCCGCGATGATCTCGGGAGCAGGCACCGTGCGACGCAGCACGTCACGCAGCAGCTGGGCAGGAAGGAGGGCGAAATCCTGGTCGCCACGGCGGAACACGACGGGGCGACGGTCCGCGGCCGCGTTCAACGACGCGGCCCACGAGCCGCGCACCGCGGTCGCGGTCAGATCCTTGGCTGCGTTCATCACGAACCCCATCGAGTGTACGTTCTGTACATACAGTACGTACCCACGTCTTTGAACGCAACGCTCCGCCGCGAGGGCCCTCATCCCGAACTCGGGACAACGGTCCTTGGATGCCCGAAGGACCGCGATCGCGGGAGTGCCTCCACCCGCGACTCCATGTTCTGACGTGGTGCCGCCGGCGAAGCGGTTCTGCGCGCCTTGACGGCGCCGAGCCGGCGATCGAATCACGGATCCTGAGCGACCGTGCCGATCCGAGATCCGCGGACGGTTCCGTGGCGCTGACGAGCAGTCCCGGTGTCCTGAGCCCCTGGCAGCACCGTCCCTGCGCGGCCGCGCGGAAGTCCCCGGCGCTCTGGAGCTGCACGGCAGAGTCCCCTTTCAGGGCTCGGCGGTGGTGGGCCGCACGCAGCAGCGTGCGCAGGTGGCCGGCCCCGTGGCGGATGCCCGGGTGGTGACGTCGGCCGGTTGCGGGGGCGGCGGCACCCCGAGTGGTCCCCGCCACCCGTGGCACGACCGCAGCGCAGCCCACTGCACGGTCTTGGACGACCCCACGTGGTGAACTAAAATCAGAAGGCTCGGCTCGAACTGACGAAGAAGGGAGCGATCTCGTGGGCACTGACCGCAACCGTCAGACGATCCTCCGCTTCTACGACGCTCTCAGTCGGCATGACTGGGATGCCATGGCCGACTGCCTGGCCGACGACTACGTCTTCTACCCCGGCCCGGACGAGCGTGAGGCCATCCGCGGGCGCGAAGCGTTCGTCCAACACGAGCGGGGGGCGATCGAGGCCTTCCCCGACTTGACCGTCGAGGTGCTCGACGTCGCGGCTGAAGGCGATGTGGTCGCCTCACGCCTTCGGGTGAGCGCAACCCACCAGGGCGAGTTCATGGGCATCCCCGCGTCGGGCAACCACGTGGAGCTCGAGTACGCCAACTTCTCCCGCTGTGACCAGCACAGCAGGATCGTCGAGGACCGTGACTTCGTCGACAGCCTCGCGCTCATGCAGCAACTGGGTGTGGAAGCCGGATGACTGGGGCCAGCGCCGGGCCAACGACGGCGGGCCCTGGGCGACACGGCCAAGTGGCCGCGAACGAGGTCGGACGGCTGCCCGCAAGAGGACCCTTTCCCCGCTTGAAGCCCATCGGCCCTTGCTGCTCACGGGTACATGGGCGCACGATGCTCGGGTCACCCCACTCGGTGGGGTGCGGGAGGAGATGACCGATGAAGGCTGCGGTGATCGTTCACTGGACGGGCATCGTGCCGGGGCGAGAGCGCGAAGCGTTCCAACTACGCCGTGAGATCGACGAGTTCTACGGCAAGCTGCTCGACGAAGGCAGGATCGAGGACGTGAGCCGGTTCCTGGGATCCGACGGCCCGAGCTACTGGATCATGAAGGGTGACGAAGAGGCGCTGCGCGAGATCGAGATGATGCCCGAGGCCCTGCTGCTCGAGGCCAAGTGCGGTTACGTCCTGACGGACTTCGGGCTCGGCGTCTTCGCGACGGGTGAATCCGCCGAGGCGATGCTCGACCTGTTCGAGCAGACGGCGAAGGAGCTGCATCTCGTCTGAAACGCCGTGGCGCCATAGACCGTCACGTCGGCGCCCTGTGCGGGCGACGCCGGGACGCATGGGCCGCAACGCGGGTTCCTGAACGTGTCACGGTCGGTGCCGTCCCGGCGTCTGGAGCGCACATCGACATCTTCCTCGCCACGGAAGCGTCCACACCGGGCAGCCAACTGGGAAGTCTCGTGCGCCTGTGGGCCACCCCGCACGACCCTCGACCCGCGCAGAACGAGGACCCCGGGCGCGTGGTGTCGGCGCCTCCGTTGTGCGCGCCCGGCCGCCAACGAGCGGGCGATCGAGATCACGGATGTGGCGCCTCGGTAGTCGGAGTGGACCTCGCGTACGGCGGCGCGGACGTTGGAGGACTGGCCGATGAGCTACCTCCAACCTTCGCGGGCCTGCAGCAAGCTGTCGCGGATGTGCAGGCCGGTCGCACCAGAGGGCTGTGTTCCACCCCGCCGAGGTCGAAGCCGACCAGCTGGAGCTGGACTCTGAGGGTGCCACCGACCCCGGCGTGCTCGCCGCCGAGCACGCGACCGTCCGGGCCGAGTACAACGGCCAGCAGCTCGACTTCGACGGCATGGTCGCCTTCGGTCGCGGCCAACCGACCTTCGACCTCGAGGCGAGCATCCCGCAGCCAGGGCCCGATCCAGATGGCAGTGGACGGTCAGTACCGTTCGGGCCAGGTCCAACGTCCGGGACGGAGCACCCGGAACACGAAGAGCAACCGTCATCTGGGGCTGGCCACCGAGCTGACGACCGCACCGCCAGACGAGGACGGATCTCACATGCCCGCCATCGACCTTCCCGTCTACCGCGATCCGGACGTCGATGTCCCGGCCCGCGTCGCGGACCTGCTGGCACGTATGACCCGCGAAGAGAAGCTGGCGCAGCTCGGGAGTGCCTGGGCCTTCCAGCTCGCTCCAGCCGGGGAGTTCGATCCGGAGCGGGCCGCACCGCTGCTCGCCGACGGCATCGGGCAGATCACCCGCATCTCCGGTGCCTCCAACCACCCGCCACCGGTCGCGGCCGAGCTGGCCAACCGGATCCAGCGCCACCTCGTCGAAGGGACCAGGCTGGGCATCCCGGCCGTGGTCCACGAGGAGGTCTGCTCCGGGCTGATGGCCCACCAGGCCACGATCTTCCCGCAGGCCATCGGGGTCGCGAGCACGTGGCGCCCGGAGCGCAACGAGCAGCTCGCCGTGGTCGTGCGCGAGCAGATGCGCGCCGTCGGCGCGCACCAGGGGCTCTCCCCGGTGCTGGACGTCTGCCGTGATCCGCGCTGGGGCCGGACCGAGGAGACCTACGGCGAGGATCCGCACCTGGTCGCCCGGTTCGGCATCGCGTTCGTCCGTGGGCTGCAGGGCGAACACGGGCGCGAGGGGGTCGTCGCGACCGCCAAGCACTTCGTTGGCTACGGCGCGTCCGAGGGCGGGCTCAACTGGGCCCCGGTGCACCTGCCACCACGCGAGCTCCGGGAGGTCTACCTGCACCCCTTCGAGGCGGTCGTCAAGGAGGCGGGGCTCCGTTCGGTGATGAACGGCTACCACGAGCTGGACGGCGTGCCGTGCGGTGCCGACCGCGAGCTACTGACGGGGATCCTGCGCGAGGAGTGGGGCTTCACTGGCTGCGTGGTGTCGGACTACTTCGCCGTCGAGCAGTTGGCCAGCTACCACGGCCTCGTGCCGACCAAGGAGGACGCCGCGGCTGTCGCGCTGGAGGCCGGCATCGACGTCGAACTGCCCGGCACGGACTGTTACGGCGCCCCGCTGGCCCGCGCGCTGGCCCGCGGCGACCTCGACCCCGCGAGCGTGGACCGGGCGGTGCGCCGGGTACTCACCACCAAGATGGAACTCGGGCTGTTCGAGGGCGCCGAGGTGGACGTCGCGGCCGTCGCCTCGCGCGTCGACACGCCGGAGCACCGGGCGGTGGCGCTGGCGATCGCCCGCGACAGCCTCGTGCTGCTACGCAACGAGCATGGCCTGCTCCCGCTGGGTGACGGCACCGGCACCATCGCCGTGATCGGCCCGAGCGCCGACGACGCCCGCAACCTGCTCGGCGACTACACGCACCCCGCCCATATGGAGACCCTGCTCGAGTCCCGCGACCAGCAGGACTCCCCGCTCGGCGGCACGGCGACCATCCCGGACGAGCTCGTCATCGACCCGGCGACGCACGGCATCCCGACCCTCCTCGACGAGCTGCGGGCACGGTTCGGGGAGCGGGTCGAGCACCTCCGCGGCTGCGAGGTCGCTGGCACCGACCGCAGCGGAATCGCCGCCGCAGCGGCCCTGGCCGCACGCGCCGAGGTGGTGGTACTGGTCGTCGGCGACCGGTCCGGTCTGGTGGACGCCTGCACGGCGGGGGAAGCGCGGGACCGGTCCAGTCTCGACCTGCCGGGCGTGCAGGAGGACCTCGCCGCGGCGGTGCTGGAGACGGGGTCCCCCGTGGTCACCGTGCTCATCTCCGGCCGGCCCTGCGGCAGCGTGGCGCTGCACCAGCACAGCCGCGCGGTGCTGGCCGCATGGCTGCCCGGGGCACAGGGCGCCCGAGCCATCGCCGAGGCCCTGGACGGCACCATCTGCCCGGGCGGCAAGCTGCCTCTGTCCTTCCCGCGCAGCGCCGGCCACGTGCCGACGTTCTACGGGCACAAGCGCTCGGGCGGTCGCTCACACTGGAAGGGCGACTACGCGGACGCGCCCGTGGGGCCGCTTTACCCCTTCGGCCACGGGTTGTCCTACACCCGCTTCGCGCTGAACGACCACGCGGTCACCGACGCCGAGGTGGCGATCGGCGGCGCGGTCCGGGTCGAGACCACGCTGACCAGCACCGGCCACGTCACCGGCGACGAGGTCGTCCAGCTCTTCATCCGGGATCCGGAGGCCTCGGTGACCCGACCGGTCCTGGAGCTCAAAGCCTTCCACCGAGCGACGCTCACATCGGGTTCGGCGGTCCGCTTCCGCTTCTCGGTACCGACCGGGATGCTGGGCTTCCACGGCCGTGACCTCGCGTACGTGGTCGAGCCGGGTCGTCTGGAGCTCTTCCTCGGCACCAGCTCGGCCGACGTGACCCGGATCGGGGAGGTCCGGCTCGTGTCCGCTGATGGTGATGCCGTCGGGGAGGAGAAGGCCTTCCTCCCGCAGGTCACGGTGCTGCCGCTGCCGGCGTGACCATGGCCGGTCCCCTGCCGCGCCTTGGTGAAGCGATGGTTCTCGCGAACCGCACCCGAAGGACCGGACTGCCGGACGGACCCCAGCACGCGTTCACCCTCCCGAGCGGATGCCGCGTGCGCAGCGGTTGTGCGCGTTCGGCCGACGACAACCGGGCGATCACGGTTCTCGAGCACGTGATCTGCGTCGATCCGGAGTGCGGTCCTTCGCCGCAGGGACCGTGTTCCATGGGGATGGATTGGCGTCTGCCGACCACTCGTCGCCGGCCCCCGGGCCACCACGAAGGTCCTATCCACGTTCGAGAACGTTGAGGTGCGCCGTACCGCCCGGGATCTCTCGTGCGACAGCTGCCGCCCGGGCGCACCCGAGATCAGAGACCGCGAGTTCCGCAACCACGGCGGAGACGTCGCGGATCGTGTCACGGCCGGAGCACACCTCACCGTGAACCGGTCGGCCAAACCGGTCGCTGAGCTGCGCCCGGTCGGCCGATCTGCGGTGAAGGCAGAGGTCCTGCTCGACCGGTTACACCGACTCCCCACCTCGGTCCTGACCGGCTGCGCGACGATCTCAACGAACTCCTCGACCCGACGTTGCGACGGAGTTGGAGGGTCGATCGGCGCGCAACCGGCCGGCGAGTTCGTCAGCGGTGTCGGCAGGTAGAGCGGTGCGACCAAGATGTGCTCGACAACGCGGCCGACCGCCGTCAGCATGCCACCACCACCCGACGCGGCCGGCAGCAGGGTCTGCTGCCCCCGGGGACGATCCTTCTGAGGGCGGGATCGTTCAGTCAGAGAGCCGCGCTGTCTCGTTGAAGGAAGCGGGCGAGTTCGTCTGCAACGGCCTCTGGCATGAGCCCGGGCCCTCCATGGCCTGCGCCGGCGATGATCCGGTTCTCGGCTTCCGGTGTGTGCTTGACCACATGCCGGTTCCCACGGTCGAACCAAGGCAGCGTCCGATCACCCTGCAGCAGCAGGACGGGCACCGTGATGCTGGCCAGCGCGTCGGGATCGGTGGGGTTCGGGCGGGTGGCATCCAGATTCGCGAACAGACGGAGATCGGCAGGGATGCTGGGTGCGGCGATCTCATGGCGGCCCTTCGCGATGCTGGCCTCGAACTCTTCGTCGTTGAGCACCAGTCGCAGGAACAGCCGCGCCGCCTCAGCCGGCCGGCCCTGCTCCACCTCGGCGGTCATGCGCGTCACCGTGTCGGCGAAGTCACCCATGAACGCTTCGTCGGCCACTTGGAGCACCCCGGGCTCGTAGGCGATGACGCTCGACACCGCGTCGGTTGATCTAGCGGCGCCGAGCGCCAGCATCCCGCCTTGAGACCAGCCGAACATCGGCACGGGCTGGCCGATGCTGGTGACGAAGGCCAGCACGTCCTCGAGCAGGCGCTCCGGAAGGTACTCGTCAGCCTCACCGCTGAGCCCCCGGCCCCGCGTGCTCGGCAGGAAGCAGGTGTAGTGGTCAGTCAGTTGGGGGACCAACTCGTCGAAGGCGGTCTCGCCGCTGTAGACCGCGCCGTGCAGCAGGACCAAGGGCTGGCCCTGGCCCACAACGCGGCCGGCGATCTCGGTCCCGTCAGCGGAAACGGTTCGGTGGATCTTCTCCGCGGTCATGACTCTCCCTTTGACTCATGCCGGCTGAACGCATCCGACGCCAGCCGGCGCTTCGGTTCAAGGCCGTGTTGTCGCGGGATCCGGCCTCTGGCCGTCTCCCCAGGTGAACGGTGACCAGTGGTCTTGGTCGCCGGACAGCCACGTCTCCCGTGTGGCGACAACGAACGCCTGCAACTCCCTCTCCAAGGCACCCGCCTCGCAGGCACCGTGGGCGTTCCACGGTGAGCGAAACGAATGCGGATGTCAACGGTCATCCTCAAGAGTGATCGCTGTAGCACGTGACAGGAGGCGATCGAGCGCGGAAGGAGTGGTGGACGTGAGCACCTACCGCGCCACCACCACCGGTGACGGCGACTGGTGGTCGCTCGTCGCTCCCGACGCCCAGGGGCGTGAGGTCGCCCCCAGTCGCATCATCTCGACCAAGCGGATGTCCTGAGTCGTGAGGTGAGCGCGCTGGTGCTCGAAGTCGATCGCTGTGCTTTCGAGGTGGACATCTCGCCGGATCTGTAGCACGTCGAGGTGCCCGAGGAGACCCTCCGCTCCCTCGAGCCGACCCACCGGGAACGCCGCCGAGATCCCGCCGCGCTCGCCGAGCTTCGCGGTGCTGGGTTGACACTCCTCTCAGCGACCATGAGGGCGGACCGACGGGCCGCGTTGACGAACCGGTCAACAACCGCCTCATGGTTTGCTGGGGTAGGCCCACTGAATCGGCAAGGCAAGAGCCCCTCGAACACGCATCAGCTGATGGCCGGTACCCCGGTCCTTCGCCGCGAGGGCCGGGGTCAACGGCCAGCGGTTCCGAGGTCCACGGACGGCGGGAACGCTCCGGCCGATGAAACATGCCGATGAAACATCGTGGGATGGCTGGCGGATGCTCGTGCGCCGCACCCGGATCGACGACTAGCCGAACCTGCCGATGCGTTCGCCATCACACGGCTCGGCGTCTGCCATGGCAACTCACCACCGCGCAGCAGCGGGTGACGACCTCGGAACCACGAATGTGCCGGACCTGCAGCAGCCAAACCGTCCGTGACCCGGCACGGTAACCGTGCCTCGGGACGAGACTCACGCCGCGCACGAACGAGCAGCGGGCAGCCCCGCGATCGGCCTCAGAGGTGGTTCGTGATGGGTGGGGTGCCGGGGTCTGCACCAGCGTGGTGTCTGATCCGTGATGGATGCTCGTGGAGTTCGGCCTCACGCACCGCCTCGGTACGGCTCTGGACGTCGAGTCGCTCGTAGGCGTTCTCGAGGTGCTTGCGGACGGTTCCCGTGGAGATCTTCAGCGCCTGCGCGATCTGTTTGTTGGCCATCCCAAGCCGGACCAGCCGCAGCACTTCCCGCTGCCGATGCGTGAGCGCGACGTCGGGGCATGGCGCGGGCGCGACGGTCTCGGCCAGCAGTGGGCCGATGTGCGGCATGAGCAGGGCCATCAGGAACCGCTCATGCTCCTCGAAACGAGCCCCGCTCTCGCGTGCGAACAGCAGACGACGTGTCAACCCTGGAGCATCCGGGTAGCTGACCAGTAGCTCGTCACTGACACGCCCGAGCGTCTCGGACATCGGGTGCTGCGCCCACTCGCGGCAGGTGTAGAACTCGCTGATCGTTACCGCGATCGGAGCCCCGATCCGGTCCGGTAGCGAGCACGGCTCACAGCTCCAGTACCAGCGCCAGAACGGTTCGTGATCTTGAGCCGCGAGTTCCTCCGGGCTCGCCAACTCTCTCTCGCCCGAGGCGACCAGCTGCGCATGGCGATGACGACGCCCCGGTGTATCCATCCGGTTGAAGGCCACCCAGTCGCACCCGACGAGTTCCTGCAGACCATCCAGGGCGTCGAAGACGGTGTCCGGCCCGGCTGGCCGGGTACTGCAGAGGTCGACGACGTGACGAACCGCTGCTGTCGCACGCTCGTCGAGGAACGTGGTCGGCATCTGTCTCCCCCAGAACTCCCCACCACCATACGCCGAATGTCGTATTCCACCACGTGTGGTTTCCGCCGAGGCTGAGGGCACCGAGCCGTCGCGCCGTCGAGGCCGAGTTCCCGCACTTCTTGACCTTTCCCTAAACGAGAGCGTGCACGGTTGCCTAGTCCAAGGTGCGGCGTACTCCGGTGGGTCGAAGGACCCGCCCCGACACCGAACTGCGATCGGAAGGGAACCACCATGCGGACATTGACTACACGACAACTGGCCGTGCCGTTGGCGGCGCTGGCGCTGGCGCTGGCCCTCGTCCTGGCCATCACCCTGGTCCCTGGCGGTACCGCCGAAGCCGCCGGCGCGCCCGACAAGTCGGACGGGTTCGCTGTCACAGCGCTCTTGGCGGGCCCGGCGACGTTCACTGACAACGTGAGCGCCAACTTCAGGGTCCGGTACGACCGCGGACGTGCGCTCAACTCCAACCTGCCCCGGGACGCGTCGAACTTGATCATGGTCGAGGCAACCTGGGAACCGGGGGGCACCTCCGGGTGGCACACCCATCCAGGGCCGGCCGTCATCAGCGTGGTCGACGGTGAGGTCACCGTGACCAACGCCATCGACTGCGTCCCCCGCACCTACGGTGAGGGTGAGGCGTTCCTCGACCCGGGTCAGGGCAACGTCCACATCGCGACCAACGAGAGCACGACCGACGACGCCGTGGCCTACGCCACCTTCTTCAGTGTGCCCGATGGCGAACCCGCCACCATCGCGGTTCCCCCGGCGGACTGCTGAGTCGGGGTGCGGGGGTGTGACCCATCCTCGGCCGCTAGGCACGTCACCGTGTCGGGCGGCCGAGGCCCCGTCGACCGGACGACCTGCGAGGCTGGACGAGCTGCACGGGAAACGTCGGAGGTTGCGCCGTAGGTGAGGAGCGCAACCCGTCGCTGCTGCGGTGCGCCACCATGACACAGACACCTGCTGGAGGGGTACATGACGATGCACGCACGGGTCATGCGGGTCGAGCTGGGCGACGTCGACCGAGGGATCTCCTTCGTCCGCGACCAGATCGTCCCATCGGCCCGGCAACAGCCTGGCATCGTCGCGGCCTACTGGCTCGCAGACCGTGCCAGCGGCCATGGCCTCGCGGTGACGATCTGGGAGAGCGAAGCCGCCATGCTCGCCGCCGACGCGACCGCCCGGGAAGCGTCACGCACGGAGAAGGAGGAGGGGGCTGTCGACGCCGCGGCGTTGGAGGTCTACGAGGTGATCGCCCAGTTGTGACGCCGCTGGGCTCACCTCGCGGTGCCCTCCTCAACGGAGTGCAGCACCCTGCCACCTCCGTGGCCGGGGAGCGGATGTGGTCGGTCTGGTGGGGACGGACGTGGTTGTACACGTGGCGATAACCCTCCTGGGCCTGCTAGATGGCCACCGTCAGCATCGCCACCGCGTCGCGAGCAGTCAGGGTCGCGGTCACGTTCATCGACAGCGCGACCTTGTCCGAGTCGTCGGCCACCACACACGGTCAGCGATCGCTGGCCCGTCCGTCTGGTGGCGTTCACCGCCAGTCGCGCTGGAGTGCCGCTTGGAGCGACTCGCGGTCGATGGTCCAGGTCGTCAGTTCGGGAGCACTAGACGGTGACGGGTAGCCGGCCTGCCGGCGGAAGCCGCGTCGCTGGCGTGGCGGCGGCAACCGGGTGGATGTCAGCAGACGTGCAGGTGCTGCCCGTGCCACACGCCACCAGCTCGCACCGTCGGGTCTTGTGAGTGCTGTCATGTCGGTCCTCCTTCCGCTCAACGGGATGCAGCGTCCGGACGGTGATGTCGTCGGCGCTTCGACGGCACGAAACGCTGACGAAACGACGGTCGGTTCGCTGACACTGGCGCAGGTCCGGCAGGCGTGATTGGATCGATGGCGCCGGAAGGTGAGCAGCGTGCGGTTCGGGCTACTGGGTCCTCTGGAAGTGTTCGATGACCGGGCTGGAGATCGCACGCCAACAGCGCTGCGCCAGCGCCGGCTGCTGCTCGCCCTGCTGGTGGCCGGCGGTGATCCCCTCACCCTCGAGCAGCTGACCGAGGTCGTGTGGCCCGGGCAGGACGAGCGGCCACGCGATCCATCGCGCACGATCCGAACCTACGTGTCGCGGTTGCGCGCCATCCTCGAGCAGGACGGTGCCGGCCGCGATCCGACGGTGCTGGTGGGCGGTCCCGACCGTTACCGCGTGCTCCTCGCCGGTCACCTGTGCGACGCGGCCGTGTTCGAGGAGGAGGTATCGGCTGCCGCCTCGGGTGTCGACGAAGATCCTGCCGCAGCGTTGCGCACGATCGAGCGCGCCCTCGGTCGTTGGCGCGGTCCGGCCTTGGCTGAGGTCGCTGACGAGCCTTGGGCACAACCGGCCGCGATCCGGCTCGAGGAGCTGCGTCTGACCGCCGAGGAGTTGCGCTTCCGGTGCTTGCTCGACATGGACCGGGCCGCCGAAGCCCACCAAGCGCTGGAGGAGCACGTCCGACGCCACCCGCTGCGTGAAGTCCCCCTGGGTCAACTGCTCGTGGCGCTCCAACGGACCGGACGTGTCGCGGAGGCAACGCTTCGGTTCCAGGCCTATCGCGAACATCTCGCAGAGGAGACCGGCCTCGACCCGTCACCGGATCTGGTGCGCCTGCACGCCAGGATCGTGGCCGGAGCCGACCAGGGCGGTTCCGGCGCGACGGCGACCTGGAACCTGCTCCCCGCGGCACGGACCGACGTCATCGGCCGCGACGCCGATGCTGCTGCCGTTGCTCGTGCGCTGGACCGCTCCGCGGTGGTGACGCTCACTGGCGTGGGCGGGGTCGGCAAGACCCGGCTCGCCCTGTCGGTGGCCGAGACGCGACGCGCTGCGGCAGACCGGATCGCCTGGGTCGACCTGAGCCCTGTGTCGGGCGATGATGCCGTGGTCTCCGCGGTGTTCGCCGCCCTGCGTGTGCCGATGGCTGCCCGCGCAGACCGGCTGGAGGGGCTCGTGCGGCTGCTCGGCGCCCAACCGGCGCTGCTCGTGCTCGACAACTGTGAGCATGTGCTCGACGGAGTGGCGTCGTTGGTCGATAGGGCCACCCGGGCGGGGCCGCGACTCACGGTGCTGACGACCAGCCGGGAACCACTGGGCATCGACGGTGAGTACGTCCACCGCGTACCGTCGCTGCGCCCGGACGCAGCTACAGCGCTGTTCCTCGCCCGGGCGCGGGTGTCGGGCTCGACGGCGGTCCGCGTCCAGGCCAGAGAGATCACCCGGCGGTTGGATGGCATCCCCCTCGCGATCGAGCTGGCGGCGGCCCGCACAGCGCACCTGACGGTCGACGATCTCGCCACACGTCTGGACGAGCGGTTCTGGCTGCTGACGGGGTCTCGCCGTTCGCTCGCACGGCATCGCACGCTCCGGGCCACGATGGACTGGAGCTATGACCTCCTGCCGGACCCCGCGAAGGCAGCGCTGCGCGCGGTGTCGGTGTTCGTCGGGAGCTTCGATGTCCACGCCCTGGCCGCGGTCCTGGCCGTCGACGAGCACGACGCGCTGGACCGGCTCGCCACGCTGGTCGACGCCTCCCTCGTGGAGCTCGCCGGCGACTCGTCACCGACGCGCTACCGGCTGCTGGAGACTGTGCGGCTCTACGCCGAGGAGCGGATGGCTGCGGCCGGCGAGGCCGAGACGTTGCGGAAGGCGCACGCCGAGCACTACCTGTCCAGGGCTCTGGTCCATCCCCCGAAGGTCGTGGATCTCGCTCCGTGGTGGTGGTCGGCCTACGAGGATGCCGTCGACCGCGGCAACCACGTCGCCGCCCTAGAACAGCTGGACGGTGCGGATCGTCGAGCAGACGTGGGTCGGCTGGCGGCCCGGCTGGCGACGCTGCTCGTCAGCCAGGAGTTCAGCGACCCTGAACGGCGGTACCTGTGCCGATCCGACGTCGTCGACGCGCTGGACACCGACGCCGAACGAGCCCTGTATCTGCTGGCCTCCGCCAACGACGCCAACCACCTCGGACGGTACTCGGAGCAGTTCGATTACGGCCGCGACGCCATCGCAGCGGCGACCGATCCGAGGGTCCGCGGCGCTGCGGCCATGTACACCTCCCTCGCCGGCCTCATCGTCGCCGCCACAGCGGGCCGGCAGGCGATCGACGGGCTCGACCTGCAGAGCATGGTCGATGCGGCGCAGGCCGCCCTGCCCGACGATGCACCCGTCATCCGCCACCACCTGCGTGCCCAACGGCCCCTGGGCCTGCTGGCCCAGGGGCTCTGTGGGGCGTCCGTGGAGCTGCTGGAGGAACTGGTCGCCGACGGTGACGGGTACGCGGCGTCCGAGCTGATGGTGGTCCTGCACACCCTCGGTGAGGACGCACGTGCGCTCCGGGTTCCGGCCCCGAGCGATGTCGGGACCGGCTACACGCTGTGGGACTACCGGGTCCCGCTGGTCCGCGCCATGGTGGCCGCAGCACGACAGGACCACCTGCAGGCCCGACGGTGGCTGGACGCCGCGGCCACCGAGATCCACGGCCACCCCATGCCACTCTGTGACCGTGACCTCCTCCTGGCCTGCGCGGTGCTGGCCTACCACGCCGATGAGCACCACCGTGCCTCACGTCTGCTCGCTGCCCTCCGCGGTCTCACGCGCACTCTCGGCACCTTCGCCGCCTACCTCGACTACCGCGACCGGGTGCGCGCCACGCTCGACCGGGCAGAACGCCGCGCGATCCTCGAGGAGGCGAGGACGGAGCAGCCGACACACGCTCTCGACCGTGAGCTCTGCCGTCTCCGAACGGGCTAGTCGAGCGCCAGGACCCGTCGGGGTCACCCGCATCGGAGGTCCGAGGCTTGCCCACGAGGCGCTCGAGGGTGGCGCGTCCCCGCGACTGCCGCAGCTGGGTCCTGTGCTGCAGCATCAGGCATCGACGTCGAGGAGGAAGCGTCGCACCTCGGCGTCGAAGGCGTCTGGCGCTTCGACCTGGCAGACGTGACCGACCCCGGGTAGCACGATCAACCGTGACGTCGGGATCGCCGCATGCAGCTCCTCGGCGACGTCCAGGGGCGAGCGCACGTCCGCGTCGCCGTAGAGCAGGAGCGTCGGCACGGAGATGCGGGGCAGCATGGGCCGTAGGTCCGCCTCGGCGAAGGCGTGCAGCATCGGCAGCATCCCGGCCGGCCGCGTGTCGAGCATCATGGCAACAACCTCGTCGACGGCCTCTTGTGAGACCTCGCCGGCGAAGAAGGTCGGCAGGTAGGACTCCACCCACTGTTCCGGCGGCTTCTCAGCGTCCGCAACCGCTCGCGCGAGACGAGCTGCAACCTCCTCTGGTGGCAGCGAGCCGCCCCAGCCCGCGTAGGCACTCGCCAGGATCAGCGACCTCGACAGCTCCGGATGCCGGTCGTAGAACTGGAGCGCGAGACCAGCGCCGAACGACAGCCCGCCCACATGGGGCTGCTCGAGCCCGACGGCCCCGACGAGCCCCGCGACGCAGTCCGCGTAGTCGCTGAGCGTGAAGCCCGCCGGTGGATCCGAGGAGGCGCCACAGCCGGGCGCGTCCCAGGCCACCACGGTCCACTCGTGCGAGAGCGACTCGAGTTGCCGCCGCCACGTGCGGTGATCACCGAACCCCCCATGCAGCAGAACCAGAGGTGGCCCATCACCGGCCCGTTCATACGCGATGGTCAGCCCGTCGACATCGACCCGCTCCACGTTCGGTCTCCTGCAGCGCTCCATCACCCGACGCCAGCGTGACACGGGCCGATGCACACCGCCACAGTGCTGCCCTGCGGCGTCCGCCGACGGACGCCGATGCAGAAACGGTTCTCGGTCAGCTCACGAACCGTGCTGTTGCGGGCGTCACGCGCCCGAGAGCCGCGTCACGGTTGTCGAGCAGGTCAACAGCGTCGAACTGGGACGCGGTCCTTCGCCTGTGTTCTCAAGGGAACGGTGAATGATCGCCGTGTGTTATGGCCGGTAGCGCCTCCGGACCCGGCGCACATCATCACGCTTCTCTGGAGCCCGCAAGTCCGCCGCCTGGAACGACGGCCGGTGCTCGCTCCGAAGGCGAGATCGGACCAGAGGCATCAGCTGGCCACGTCCTCCTCGGCGAACTCAGTGAACAGGCGCTCCATCTCTTCACGCTGGTCGGTTGGGACCACGTCGAGGAGTCGGGATGGCAGCGGCACGAAGGTCCCCGCACCTTCAGCCAACGGCCGGCCCGGTGCGTCGAGAGCGACAAGCGAGGCTTCGAGCACCACGCGCTCGCCGTCCTCCTCCGCGATGCGTGCCTCGGCTCTCAGCGGTTGGCCGGCCAACGCCGGGCGTAGGAGTTGCTGGTTCATCTCGGTGGTCACGAAGAACCGGCGACGATGCCGGAGGAGGCACCACATCATCACGTCGTCGAAGATCGTGGCGATGATGCCTCCGTGCACGATCGAGACAAAGCCCGTGTAGTCGTCCGACACGGTGAACTCCGACCGCAACGAATCCGGTGCAGGCGCGGTGAAGCGCAGCCGGAGGCCCTTGGCGTGGTTCGGATCACACCCGAAGCAGTGCCACGTCCTTGGAGCAGGTAGGAACCCTTCATCGCGTTCGGAACCGTCCACGACAACCTCCGCCCACTGATCCACAGTTCACCGTAGAAGGCCGCAACGCCCTACGGAACCCGGCTATCGGAAGACGCAGCCGAGGCCTCACGCCGGCCAAGGCCGTCGCTGTGCCAAGTACGTCGTCATCGTTATGGGCGTCACCGATCGCGTACACGACCGCACGCAATCACGGTTCCGGAGCGCAGCCCGACGCGCCTGCAACGCGGCCCCTCGCCGCGAGGACCGGGGCCCACGCCCATCGGTTCGAGGGCCCCGCCAGCTGAGTCCCCGAAGTGTTGACGTCTGACGCGAACACGTAGACGCACACCCCGCACGACCCAGAACGCCCCGAAGTCTCCAGCATGTCCAGGGTGGATCAGCGGTGGCCTGGTGTGCCGCTTCTCGGTGGAGTGTCAGGGCGGGGCTGCAGCTCGGTTCTTCGGTGTGGGGTGGTTGCTGGCTGGTAGCGGTTGCTTGTGATCTGAGAGCACTGGGGCGGTATGTACGGCATGTGCCTCATGACGGTCCTGGAGTCTTAGGTGCATCGTGGCTTGATCGAACACGAGGGAGACGGTCACGATGATGTACGCGATGGATACGACCGGCATGAAGGCGTACCACCAGTACCGGCGGGAGGGGCTGGTTCGCTGTGCTCGACCGCATCGGCACCGGCAGGGCCGGCCATCCAGACAGCGGCTGGCCGCGATGCTGCTGTCGGTCGTGCGCCGGCCTACTGACAGTGGCGTGGCCCGCGGTCGGTTGGGCGGCCGCTCCTCGGCAGGTCAGGCGACCGCAGCCTGACCGGTGGCCGTGCATACTGCACGCATGACACTTCGTGGTCGGTCTACGCGCTTCGTTGGTCGTGTCCACGAGCTCGCTCGCCTGGAGCAGGCGTTGGGTCGTGCTGGCGAGGGGATGTCGACGACGGTGCTGATGGGTGGGGCTGCGGGGGTGGGCAAGACCCGGCTGGTGAAGGAGTTCACCGACCGTGCCCGGGGGCAGGGTGTGCGGGTGCTCGTCGGTGGGTGTCTCGAACTGGGGGATGGCGGCCTGCCCTTCGGTGCCGTGACCGAGGTGTTGCGGGAGCTTGCCGCCGAGGTCGGGCTGCCTGAGCTGCGGCGGCTGGCGGGTCAGGATGCCCGTGAGCTGCAGCGTCTCGCGCCGGGGGTGCGGCCGGTCGATCAGTCCGAGGGTGAGTGGCGGGGTGTCGTGCTGGATGCTTCCTCGCAGCTGCGGCTGTTCGAGGCGCTGCTGGGGCTGGTGGGGCGGCTCGCGGCCGAGTCGCCGCTGGTGGTGGTCCTCGAGGATGTGCACTGGGCGGATACCTCGACGCGGGATCTGCTGGTGTTCCTGGCGCACAATCTGCAGCAGGTCGGGGTGGTGGTGGTCGCGACCTACCGGACCGATGAGCTGCATCGTCAGCATCCGTTGCGGCCGGTGCTGGCCCAGCTGGTGCGGGGTGAGGGCGTCGAACGTGTCGATGTCGCACCGTTCGACCGTGGCGAGGTGACGCTGCTGCTGGAGGGGATCCTGGGTGACCGGCCGGATCCTGAGCTGCTAGAGCGGGTGTTGGAACGATCCCAGGGCAACGCGTTCTTCGCCGAGGAGCTGCTCGCGGCAGGCGAGGCGCAGGATGCGGAGCTGCCCGACTCGTTGCGCGACATCCTGCTGGTCAGGATCGACAGCCTGCCGCTGATGGTCGTCGGGGTGTTGCGGGTCGTCGCGGCCGCCGGGGGGATCGCCCGGCACGGCCTGGTGGCGCACGTGGGGACCTCGGACAGCGGACCCGACGGCGCGGGTCTGGATGGGCCCCTGCGCGTCGCGATCGAACAAGGGGTGCTGGTGGCTGATGCGGCCGCGGGCACCTATGCGTTCCGGCATGCGCTGCTGTCTGAGGCGGTGTACTCCACGTTGCTGCCCGGCGAGGTGGGCCGCCTCCACGTTGCCCTCGCCACGGCGATCGAGGCCGACCCGAGCCTGGCGTCCCGGTCGGCAGCGGCCGAGCTGGCGGTCCACTGGGACGCGGCTGAGGATCAGCCGCGGGCGCTGTCCGCCGCGGTGCAGGCGGCCCGTGAGGCCGAAGCTGCGGCCGGTGTCGCCGAGGCCCGCCGCCGTGTCGAGCGCGTCCTACAGCTGTGGTCGCAGGTGGATGACGCCGAGCAACGCACCGGGATGGAGCACACGGCGGTCATCCAGTGGGCCGCGGAGCTGTCCTTTCTGGCGGGCGACCCTGGACGTGCCGTCGCGCTGCAGGAGCAGGCCCTTGCCGAGGAGGCCGACAGCGATCCGACACGACAGGCGGCGCTGTTCGAGCGGCTCGGGCAGTTCCG
>SL_3KL_010_SEDDRAFT_10000564_pt1 | contig 30779 bp, 26 predicted proteins | sample SodLakKL_010_SED_2_FD_10381 | JGI IMG/M metagenome (IMG submission 10381)
GGGGATTGTCCGGGACGATGCCTCCCCCCACCTCGTTGGAGACCAGGAAAAGAGGGTAGGTCACGCGGGACACCCTTTCGGCCAGTGCGTTCAGTCCTGCCTCGGGGGAGAAGGGCGAGTGAGGGGCCAGAAGGTTGCTCAACCAGAGGGTGACGCAGTCCACCAGCACGGGTTTTTGGTCCTTTTCCAGTTCCTCGAGGAGTTTGGGCAGCTCATGGGGGCATTCGTGGGTCTTCCAGCTGCCCGCCCGTCGAAGACGGTGAAGGCGAATGCGTTCATCCATCTCTCCATCGAGGGCCTGGGCCGTGGCAACGTAGAGATAGGGTGGAGGCAGGGATTGCAAGAGGCTCTCGGCGTATTGGCTTTTGCCGCTTCTGGCCCCTCCCAGGATGAGGTGAGGGGTTTGCGGCGATGGGTGAAGGTTCATGGGTTGTGCTCCTCTCCGTCAAGGAGAAGGGCCAGGTGGTGAAAAACCAGCTTGTCCACCAGGTGGGGGAGGGGCTCCCGGGCGGTTCCCACCACCAGGATGGGGTCCTGGGTGATGGGCAGGATCATTTTCAGTGCCGAGGCGCTTCCGATGGCTTCCACCATGACCGGCGTCACTTCTCCCATCATGGAATGGGCCAGAAGAATGGAGACGGGGCCGGCGATCACATCCACCTGGGACACGCTTTGGCGGATGGCGTTTTCCCCGCTGGCTCCCCTGTTGGCTCCCGCCTTCATCATTTGAGCTGTGGCGATGGCGTTGGTGCCCAGAGCCCAGATCTCCAGCCGATGCCTGTAGACTTCCACCACTTTTTTGATGACGGTGCTGCCGATGCCGCCTCCCTGACCGTCGATCACTGCCAGTCTCATGAAACTCCCTTTTCAATGTTCCCGGGAGGCATCGCCTCCCAGGTCCTGAACGAGCCGCTGAAATTCCTCTTGGGACTTGAAGGCGATGGTGATGGTTCCCCCTTGGCCCCGTTTCCGGACGCTCACCTTTGTTTGCAGGCGGGCCTGCAGGGTTTCCTGGCATCGAAGGGCGAAGGGGTCCATGGAAACCTTGGGCGGGGAAGGGGTGCNTTCGGGGCGAAGGGCCAACTCCTCGGTCTGGCGCACGGAAAGATGCCGCTGCACAACNGCGTTGCGCAGTTTGCGCTGCTGGTCCGCCGTGGGGAGGCTCAGAAGGGCCCGGGCGTGGCCCATGGTGAGGCGGCCGTTGAGCACGTCTTCCTGAATGTCCTGGGGGAGATGAAGGAGGCGCAGAAGGTTGGCGACGGTGGATCGTTTCTTGCCCACCCGCTGGGCGATGTTTTCCTGGGTGAGGTGGAATTCCTCCTGGAGCCGCTGGTAGGCGAGGGCCTCTTCGATGCAGTTGAGGTCCTGGCGTTGAATGTTTTCGATGAGGGCGATTTCGAGAACCTCTGCAGGAGTTGATTCTCGCAGCAAAACGGGGACCTGNGGCAGGCCGGCCTTNCGGGCAGCCCTCCAGCGGCGCTCCCCCGCCAGGATCTGGTAGCGGTTGGGGGTGTCCGTTCGAAGGGCCAGGATGGGCTGAAGAATGCCTTTTTCGCTCACGGACCGAACCAGCTCTTCCATGGCGTCGTCCTGAACCACCTGGCGGGGTTGAAAGGGATTGGGAGTGAGCTGATCCACGGGGCAGTAAAAGAGCTGCACATCGTCCCGTTTGAGCCAGTCGCCGGAGGAGAGGAGCTGGTCGAGGCCTCTGCCCAGCCCCCGCTTTTTGTCCGCCATGTCAGGTGCCTCCATTGGTGAGGATTTCCGATGCCAGAGACAGGTAAGCCTTGGCGCCCGCACAGCCCGGATCATAGAGGAGCGCGGGAAGTCCGTGGCTGGGAGATTCGCTCAGGCGCACGTTGCGCGGAATGAAGGTTTCGAAGACGCGGAACTGAAGGTGCTTGCGAATTTCGTTCACCACCTGGTGGGCGAGGTTGTTCCTGCGGTCGAACATGGTGACGAGGATGCCCTCAATGGCAAGGTCGGGATTGAAGCGCATGCGGATTTTGCGAATGGTGTCCAGAAGCAGGGTGAGTCCTTCCAGGGCGTAGTATTCGCACTGAAGGGGAATGAGAACCGATTGGGCCGCCGTGAGGCCGTTCACCGTGAGAAGGCCCAGGGAAGGGGGACAGTCCAGAAGAATGTGGGTGAAGCGGTCCTTCAGGGGGTGAATTTTTCGGGAAAGGAGGGTCTCGGCGTGGTCCCGTGAAAAGAGGTCCCATTCGGCAGCGGCCAGTGTGGCACAGGAAGGAATGAGGGTCAGGTCCAGGGGAGGGGGAAGGGGTTTGTGAAAAGGGGGTGGAGCCCCGTCGTCTGTGAGAAAAGTGTAAAAAGAAGGGTCGTCAGGCTGCAGGCGCACTCCGAGGCCGCTGGATGCGTTGCCCTGGGGATCGCAGTCGATGAGGAGCACTCGCTGATGCATGCGTGCGAGGCTCGCCGAGAGATTGACGGCGGTGGTGGTCTTTCCGACCCCTCCCTTTTGATTGGCGATGGCAATGACTTGGGCCATGATTTTTCTTTTCAACCCCCGGTCCCCTGGTTGAATGTTTCACGTGGAACATGATGCGCCGCTCGCATCATGTTCCGAGAAAGTCATGCGGCACTACCAGGCTCCAGGCTTCAAAGAGTTCATGGTGGCGCAGCACGAAAAGGGTGCCTTCATCCGTGCGCACTCGAAAATACCTCATGGGAACACGGGTGGAGTCCAGTCGTCCTTCATACCAGCGATCCACGATTTCCTCAATGACAAATGTGGAGCCCCGCCACTGAAACCCAGTGGGATCCTGGCTGCCACGGTAGCCGTCCCTCGTGGTCACGGTGATGCGTTCCAGTTTCATGCCCATTCTCCAGGGAGTCCTTGCCATTTCCTTTCACAAATACCTGTCCAGGGCTCAAAAAGCAAGGGAGTGAGAAGGAAAAGAAATCCCTTTGAGCAGAGGGGGAAAACAATTTGAAGAGATTTGGGTGCGGTAATGGAAAACGCCCATCCCGCCACAGGGGCAATGACACCCCAAGAACAAGGCAAGCATTGCCTAACATGCCGCAATCGTTGCTTTTATCTGGTTGTTGCCCGGAACTCCCCGCCATGGTGGTGGCTCCTGGTTCGAACCTCCCTGTGGCGGAAAAGAAAGCCCTTGGCCATTGACAGAACTCTCCATTTCATGCATCGAAAGAAGTGTCTCTCGTTCTTTTCCCAATGGCACGGAATGGCACGGAGCGAAGGCCCGTTCAGGGCGTGAAGGGAGCCGCCCATGGCTCAAGGGGCAGGACCTCAGCCTCACAGGGAGTCCCCTGAGAATGCAGGCTCTTTTGTCATGACATGGACTGCAGGGAATGCGTGTGGGCCCGCTCCATGGCCACCTCCAGGCGCAAAAGACATAACCATATGAAAATACAATGTTTTATGTTTTGATGGAAAGAGAAAAAAGGACTCGCCCTTTGGAGCAACACCCTTGAGTCAACGGTGTTTTTGAATCCTGTTCATGAGAAGGGGAAAATGAGAACATGAATCTCTGGCAAAAATACACTCCGGAATTGGTGACTGATCTCTATGAATTCACCATGGCCGAAAGCTATCTTCGAGAAGGCATGGACGCTCCCGCCACATTCAGCCTCTTCATTCGCAGCTACCCTCGGGATCGGGCTTACTTTGTTTCCGCAGGCCTTGAACACCTTCTGGAGCTGATTCCCCGGTTCCGGTTCGGGGAGGAGTCCCTGGAATACCTGGCTTCCCTGGGCAAGTTTTCTTCCTCCTTTCTCCATTACCTGGAAAACTTTCGTTTCACGGGTACCGTGCGCGCCATTCCCGAAGGGCGCCTTTTTTTTACCCAGGAACCGCTCCTCGAAGTCACGGCGCCCATCATCGAAGCCCAGCTCATTGAAACCCTTGTCATCAATGTCCTTCAGATGGAGACACTCATCGCCAGCAAGGCCGCCCGATGTGTGCAGGCGGCTCGAGGCCGGTCTCTCATAGACTTTTCCCTGCGAAGAACTCACGGAGTGGATGCGGGCGTGAAGGTGGCTCGAGCCAGCTATCTGGCGGGATTCGACGGGACCAGCAATGTTCTGGCGGGCAAGCTCTTCCATATTCCCGTGGTGGGAACCATGGCCCACTCCTACATCATCAGCTTTCCCAGTGAACTGGATTCCTTCTACGCTTTTGAACGGGCTTTTCCCCGGTCAACGGTCCTCCTCATCGACACCTACGACACGGTGCACGGTGCGGAAAAGGCTCTCCAGGTGGCGCGCAAGATGAGGGAAAAGGGGCTGGACCTGCAGGGGGTCCGCCTGGACAGTGGCGACATGGTTCAGTTGAGCCGGGAAGTGCGGGAAATTTTTCACCAGGGGGGATTCCCTGATGTCAAGATTCTTGTGAGCGGAAGCCTCGACGAATACACCATCGAAGAGATGCTCAACGCTGGGGCGGAGGTGGACGTCTTTGCCGTGGGCACGCGCATGGGAGTGAGCGCCGATGCCCCTTACTTTGACATCGCCTATAAGCTGGTGGAATACGATGACCGTCCCGTTCTCAAGCTGAGCAGCGGCAAAAAAACGTGGGTGGGCCGCAAGCAGGTCTACAGGAATCTGGACGAGAAGGGGCGGATGAAGGGAGACACGGTGGCCCTTCTGCAGGAGGAGCCACCGGAGGGGCAACCCCTTCTGGAAACGGTCATGGAGGGGGGAAAGCCCTTGCGCCAGGCCGAGTCACTGAAAACCGTCAGGGAGAGGTTTCAAAGAGAATGGGCCTCCTTGCCCCAAGCGCTGCGTCAAACCAGGCCCCAGTCCTCCTACCCCGTGCGCATCAGCGCTTCTTTGCAGCAGCTGGAGGAGAAAACCGCCCAGGAGAAAAAAAGGACGGAGCTGGCGCCTCTCCCCTGAAACCGCCTTCCACAGTGATGGGGATTTCACCATGGCTTTCTGGTCCAGATGAGGATTCTTCTCTCCCCACTGGTGCCCGGAAGGAGATAGGGATGAGATCCTTGGAAGGTCAGTTTCGTGGCAGGGCTGCCTTCCGCAAGGCCCTGTGCGGGCAAGGCACTTTCGGGTCCGGCCCAAAGGGCGAAACAGCCTTCGGGGGCGAGGAGGGGAGAAGCCAGGTGCACCAGGTGACTCACTTCCATCCGCACGGCTCTCATGGCGATGAGGTCGTAGGAAAGCCCCCCTTTGCTGCCCTCCATGGCCCACTCCTCCCATGAGCTGTGGACAACTCTCAGGCCCTTCAAGGCCAGCCGGCTGCAGAGTACTTTCAAAAAGCTCACCTTTTTTCGATTGGATTCCAAAAGGGTCATGTCCTGATGGGGGTGGATGATCTTCAGGGGGATGCCGGGAAAGCCGGCCCCTGTTCCCACGTCCAGCGCTTTCCCCGCATGGGGGAGCCAGCGGGCGGGAAGGAGGGAGTCAAGAATGTGCTGTGTTACGATGTCTTCAATTTGAAGAATCCGAGTGAGATTGGTCCTGAGGTTCCACTGCAGCATGAGTTCCGCGTGGACTTCCAGGGCGTGCATCTGCGCCGCCGTGAGGGGCAGGTTCACGGCGGATGCGTGACGCAGGAGTTCCCTTTTGAAGGCTTTCCTGTCGAGCCCGGCCCCTTTCATCTGTCATTTTCCAATGCAGAACTGCGAAAAAATGCGGTCCAGAACATCTTCATCTTCGCCCCCTCCGAGAATCTCGTCCAGTTTTTTGCGGGCTCTTTCCAGTTCAAGGATGATGAGCTCCCCGAAGCCTTCCCCGTCCATCAACCGGGCCGCCTTTTCAAGGGCCTCATGGGCCTCCCTCAGGCAGGCTCCCTGCCTCACGTTGGGAACGATCATGGACTCGAAGCCCTCCAGGGGCTTTTGAACAAACTCCCGGGCCAGAAGATGCCTCAACCGCTCCAGGTCTTCCCTGTGGAAAGTGGAAAGGGGCAGGGGGGGACTTGAAGGATGATAGCGTTCCTCGACCTCCTGAGAAGTCATGCGGGGTTCCAGGTCTTTCTTGTTGAGGAGAATGCGGTGCACTTTGTGGCCGATGCACTGGTGGACCAGGTCGTCCTGGTCATCGAGGGGGCGGCTTTGGTCCATGAGCCAGAGCACGACGTCAGCCTGCTGCACACTGGAGAGGGTTCGTTCAATGCCCAGGGATTCGATGGTGCCGGGTCCATGGCGAATGCCCGCCGTGTCCAGAATGCGGACCTGGACCCCTGAGAGTATGAACGAGTCTTCGATGACGTCCCGGGTGGTTCCGGGAAAGTGTGTGACGATGGCCCGGTCCCTGCCCACCAGGGCGTTGAGAAGGGAAGACTTGCCCGCATTGGGTTTCCCCACCAGTGCGAGGGTCAGTCCTTCCCGAAGGACGCGACCCCTTTCGGACTCCTGAATGGCTGCCTTCAGAGCTTCAAGGAGTTCCCGCATGATGGCGGACCTCTGGGGTGAGCTTTCCCCGTCATCCCCGTGAAGGTCTTCGCTGAAGTCGAGGAACGCCTCCGTTTCTGCCTCCAGCTGGAGCAGGGATTCCTGCCACTGCTGCACCTTGTTCCCCAGAGCCCCTTCCAGGTGGCGTCCGGCCACTTCCAGGCTCTTTTCGCATCGCGATTGAATGACGTCGGCGATGGCTTCAGCCTGGGAAAGATCTATGCGGCCGTTGAGAAATGCCCTGCGGGTGAACTCTCCCGGTTCAGCCATGCGAGCCCCCGCCTTCAAAACCAGTTCCAGGATGCGCTGAAGCACGGCGTATCCGCTGTGGCAGTTGATCTCCACCAGGTCTTCGCGGGTGTAGGTGCGGGGGGCGGCCATGTGGCTCACAAGGACTTCATCCACGGTGGTGTGAGTGTGCGGGTCTTTGATCCAGCCATAGTAAAGACGATGGGATCGAAGGGGAAAGGATCCGTATCGGGGGTGAAACAGGGTTTCACAGATGGAGTGGGCCCGGGGGCCGCTCATGCGGACGATGCCAATGCCCCCCTCGCCGGGAGGGGTGGCAATGGCGCAAATGGTGTCTTGATCGAAGGGGATGTCCATCGTGCGGGTTCAGGGGGAGGAAAAGCTCTCCTCTCACTCGTTGGTCTTGTTCTGGGCCTTTTTGCTCCTTCGCACGGGATAGATGACCACTCGGCGAAGGTTTCCCTCTCCTTTGCTCTTGGTGCGGACCTCCTGGTCTTCCTGCAGGGCCAGGTGAATGATGCGGCGATCCTGGGAGTTCATGGGCCCGGTGGTGAGAGGGCGCTGGGATTTTCTTACCTTTTCACACAGTTGCTGGGCCAGTTCCGTGAGGCTCTCCTGTCGTTTGATGCGGTAGTTTTCCGTATCCACGATCACAGAAACGCTCTCGCCCACTTCCCGGGTGAGGATTTTGGAAACCAGGAACTGTAAAGCGTTGAGGGTCTTTCCACGTTTGCCGATGAGCAGGCCCGACCCGTTGCTGATGATGTTGAGCACCACATGCTGGTTTTCAATTTCGTATTCCACGACCGATGGCAGATTGATGTGCCTGAGTATCTCCAAGAGAATGCCTTTGGCCTGCTGGGCGGCCGCTTCCAGCGGAAGAATTTTGGAGGTCACACGGATTTTGGCTTTTTTGGCCCCAACAATTCCAAAGATGCCGGAAGAGCCTTTGGACAGAATTTCGATTTCGAGCTGCTCTCGAGGCAGCTGAAGCTGTTTGCATGCCGCGGCGACGGCATCCTCCACAGATTTATCTTCGATTTCAATTGTTGACATGCTCTCCTCCGTTAATTCTCCATGTCGAGCGAGTGACGATTGGTCACGGCGAGGAGGTCGCGATCACGCCTTGCGGGCGATGATGTAGTATTGTTGCGCGATGGACAGAACATTGTTGATGAGCCAGTATAACACAAGACCCGACGGAAAGTTGACAAAGAATATGGTGAAGACGATGGGCATGGTCATCATGATTTTTTCCTGCATGGGATCACCGGTCATGGGGGTCATCTTCTGTTGCACAAACATGGAGAGGCCCATCAGGATGGTGAGCACCGGCACTCCTCCCAGGTAGGGAATGGCGATGCCGATGTCCAGGCGGTCCGGGGCTGTCAGGTCGTTGATCCACCANAGAAAAGGTTCGTGCCTCANCTCTACGGCAGCGGAAAGCATGCGGTAGAGAGCGAAAAACACGGGAATCTGGAGGAGCATGGGAAGGCAGCCTCCCAGAGGGTTCACCCTGTGGGTGCGGTAGACATTCATGAGCTCCTGGTTCATTTTTTCCCGGTCGTTCTTGTATTTCTCCCTCAGTGCCGTGATCTTGGGCTGGATCTTCTTCATTTTCTGCATGGAGACGTAGCTCTTGTGCGTGAGGGGAGCGAAGATGATCTTGATCAGTACCGTGAGAAAGATGATGGCCAGGCCGTAATTGTGCACGTAGCCGTAGAACCAGTTGAGCAGCCGCAGAAGGGGTTTAGCCAGGAAGCTGAACCACCCGTAGTCCACGGCCTTGTGCAGGTTGTGGCCGACCTCCTGCAGAAGGTTGATTTCCTTGGGGCCCATGTAGAGCCGCATTTGAAAGCTCAGGCTCTCCTGTGGCGCGATCCTGAAGGGATCCGTGAGGTAGGCCACCTGCATGAGCCCCTGCTCCGGGTCCAGTATGCGCGGAACCACCTTGAAATTCTCCCGTTCCATGGGAATGATGGCTTGAATGAAGTAGTTGTTGGCATAGGCGATCCAATCCAGGGGGGGCTCGATGACCACTCCCCCCTGCTGCACGTCTTTGGTGTCAAACCTGGTGGTGTCGCCTCCCTGGTGGACATGGAGCCGGGATACGTTTTCCGCGATCCAGCGGCTGGTTTCCTGGTAAGGCTGGAAGTAAAAGCTGATTCCCATCTGATCTTCGAGGGGGCTGTCCGACAGGTTCTCCAGGAGGATTTCCAGGTCCATCACATAGGAGTCGGGAGTGAGAGTCATCACCCTGGTGAGCTTCATCTCGTTGGGAATTTCCGTGTGGAAGGACATATGGGTGGCGGGGTCTCCCGGCATGAGTTCCATGCGTGAAGGGGCATCGCTGTCAAAGGGTCTCACGGATGTCTGCCATTCCGTGTGGCGAAGGAAGTCCACGGCCAGGGGCAGAAATCCCGAAGTTTTTGCAGCAACCAGTTCCATGGGCGGGGCATCGGGGTCCACGTACTGGCGGAAGTCTTTCAGCTGAAAGGAGCCCATGCGGGCTCCCGGCGCCAAAATTTTCAGAGTGTAGCGCAGGTCTTCCACGGTCCAGCTCTGGTATTGTTCGTCGATTCTTTGAACGAGATCTTCAGGAATAACCCCCGTGGAGATCCTTGGGGCCGCAGTCCCCGGAGCGGGGTCCACAAAGGGGCTTGGGGCAGAGGGAGCCGGGTCAGCGGGGCGCTCCACCTGCTGGTCCTGGTGATCGGGCGTGACCCAGAGGCCCCCGTAAAAATATTGCCAGAGGAAAAGCACCGCCATCGACAGAACGAGTGCCAGCAAACTTCTTTTTTCCATAAAGCGCGACTCCAGAGGGTTTCACACAGGCGGCTGAACAGGTTCCTGTGGAATGAGTTCAAGGGAAAAGTGGGCGACACGGGACTTTTTCATGGAGCGTTTCACCCTTCAGTTTTTAGCGGGAGATTCATGATTCCTGAGACCTGCTCCTTCAACGGGGTCGTACCCGCCGGGATGAAAAGGGTGGCAGCGGGCCAGCCGCCTGAGACCCAAGTATAGCCCTCGCGCAGGCCCGTGACATTGAATGGCTTCGTAGGTGTATTGGGAACAGGTGGGGACAAAGCGGCAACTGGGGCCTTTAAGGGGTGAGATAAAATACTGGTAGAACTTCAATAGGGCAAGACAGAGAAAGCGGATCATGCACTCGGGCCATCCTGTTTTGAAAACGCTGCCAATAATTCCTTTCCCGTCTCCAGGCACGAAAGCTTTTCAGCCCCGGGTCGAGCAACCACCACGATGTCTTTGCCGGGAAGGGGGACCCGGTGCCTGTTCAACCGGAAGCTCTCACGCAGGCACCTTTTGATTCGATTCCTTTGGGCGGCATTCCAGAATTTTTTTTGCACCACGAGTCCCAATCGGTGATGGGGCAACCCGTTCATTCGGTAGTTGATGGTGAAGTGGGCTGTCCGCCTTCTCTGTCCCTCCTCCCTGACCCGGGCGAACTCACTGGATTTTCTGAGTCGATGAGTCTTGGGAAATGGAAAGGATTGTTGACGGTTGTGAGGGGAGGCAGCCTCGCCCATCATGGAACCCGCTGTCTTTTCGTGCAAAGCTTTGAAGATGGAGGCCGCCTCAGACGGACAGTCGCTTTCTGCCGCGAGCGCGCCGCCTCTTGATCACGAGACGTCCCCCTTTGGTGGACATGCGTACGAGAAACCCGTGCGTTCTCTTTCGTTTCAGATTGCTGGGCTGAAAGGTTCTCTTGCTCATGGGCTTTTCCCCTGGTCTCCATTTTCAATCGGTGATGATGGACAGTTGATGTTCGCGGGAGCACTGTTGTCAGCATTCCCGGGCGACTGTCGGGAACGGAAGATGCCACGACCACCCATTCCAAACTGAGGCAATCATTTCATTGATGCAAAAACGAACACATAATCGAAAAGTTTTTTGTTTGTCAAGTGACAAAAAGGGACTCAGAGGGAAAGCCCTGGGGGGCCATGGCTGGCCTGGAGGTCCTGAGAAAAGGCAGAGAAGGGGATGAGAAGGGAAACAAAATGGGCTTTCCCCCTTGCTCGCCCCTCAAGAAGGGATGCTTGAAGGAAGATTCTTTTTAGTCGCCTTTTCATAGTCATTGAAGATCCACAGGGGCCGTGCTATGAAATGATTCTTTTTGGGTTTTGCACCCATGTTTCTCTTTATGAAGTGACAGGAAGATTTCAAAGGTTCGCAGAGGAGAGAGTGCCGAGATGTTCATCGATCGAATATTGGGTTGGTTTTCCAATGATCTGGCCATCGATCTGGGAACGGCGAACACACTGGTTTACGTGAGGGGCAAGGGCATTGTTCTTTGCGAGCCCTCTGTGGTGGCCGTTCGCCAGGATCACCGCGGTTCCAATCGAGTGCTGGCTGTGGGAACGGACGCCAAAATGATGCTGGGAAAGACTCCGGGTAACATCGTGGCCATTCGCCCCATGAAGGATGGAGTCATTGCCGATTTTGAGGTGGCCGAGGCCATGCTCCGCTACTTCATTCGCAAGGTGCACAACCGCAGGGGGCTCGTGAGGCCGCGCATCATCGTGTGCGTCCCTTCGGGCGTCACGCAGGTGGAAAAAAGGGCCGTGCGGGAATCGGCGGAATCGGCGGGAGCGAGGGAAGTTTATCTCATCGAGGAACCCATGGCTGCGGCCATTGGTGCGGGTCTTCCCATCACGGAGCCCGTGTGCAACATGGTGGTGGACATCGGGGGTGGAACCACAGAAGTGGCTGTCATTTCTCTGGCGGGAATCGTTTACAGCCGCTCCGTTCGTGTGGGGGGGGACAAGATGGACTTGTCCATACTGCAGCACATCAAGCGCAAGTACAACCTTCTCATAGGCGAGAGAACCTCGGAGCAGATCAAGATCACCATCGGCAATGCTCATCCCACGGAAGAGGTGCAGACCATGGCCATCAAAGGGCGCGACCTGGTGAGCGGCATTCCCAAAACCGTGGAAATCAACTCCGATGAGGTGCGCGAATCCATTCAGGAGCAACTGGACACCATTGTGGAAACCATAAAAATCGCCCTGGAGACGACCCCTCCCGAATTGTCCGCAGACATCGTGGATCGGGGCATCGTTCTCACGGGCGGTGGCGCTCTGCTCAAGGGCCTGGATCACCTGCTGCGGCTGGAAACGGCCCTTCCCATCACCATCACCGAAGATCCTCTGTCCACGGTGGTTCTGGGGTCCGGCAAGGCCTTGGAAGACATAGAAATCCTCAAAGACGTTCTCTCGTGATTCACGGGTTTTTTATTCATTTGGGAGTTTTGCATTTTTTGCAGGTCCATGAGAAAGTGAACCGTCCACACTTCCCGGGACGCCGCAGATGTCTGGAAAACAAAGTGAGTCGGGCCTTTCCCCCGATTCGAGGTTTTCCTCGATGGCGGACTGGATAATCCTCAGTCAGGGTCACACAGTCATGATGGAATGGCTGCGCCGCCTGCGCGGTGCACTTTTAGTCCTGGTCTTCCTGGGCATCTTTTTCTATATTTTTTTCCTCAATTTTCGTCCGGCTCAGCGCATGGATGTCTTGCAGCGCTTCGTGACCGAAATCTTCATGCCGCCTCTTCAGTTGGTGGGAACTGTGACCCGTTCCGTGGAAGACACCATCAAGAAGTATGTGTGGCTCAGGCAGGTGCAGGAAGAGAATGAACTGCTGCGCCAACAGGTGCAGGGGTTGGAGCAGCGGCTGGCCGATTACCGGGAGGCTTTCCTGGAAAATCTGCGGCTGAGGCGCCTTCTGGACTTCAAGAGCACCATTCATGCAGAAACCATAGCAGCTCAGGTGGTTCTTCATGACCCCACGGGGTGGTTCCAGACGCTCATGGTGGACAAAGGCTTTCTCGATGAGGTGGAACCGGACATGCCTGTTGTCAACGATGAGGGGGTCGTGGGGCGCATCCTGGATGTGTCCGATCGCTACTCGCGAATCCTTCTCATCACCGACCCCGGCAGTGCGGTGGACGCCATCGTCCAGAGAAACCGGGTGCGGGGTGTTTTGAGCGGCAAGGATTCCAGCAGTTGCTTTCTGCGATATGTGCGTGGTAATCAGGATGTTCAGGTGGGAGACCTCATCGTCACCTCGGGAAAGGACGGGATTTTTCCCAAGGGACTCCGGCTGGGGGTGGTGCAGGGGGTGGTGAAGGATCCCGTGGATCTCTTTCAGCGGATACATGTGAAGCCCCTCGTAAGACTCACGGCCCTGGAAGAGGTTCTCATCATCAAACGGGACAGCAAGATGCCCGAGGAAATCATGGCGGAGTGATTCCCGCCTTTCTCCAGGGTGCACGGGACTTTTGACGCGTGGCTCAGGTGCCTTACGGAAAGCCCAGCAGCAATTATCACTTCCCGAGAGTATTCATCTACACCTTCGTTCTCCTCATGGTCCAGGTGCATTGGGTTTCTCGATTGCCGGCCCAGGCTCTCAGGATCGATCTCTTCGTGCCCCTCATGTTTGCCGTGGCTTTGTTCTGGCCCCCTTTGGCCGGGCTTTCGTGGGCATTTTTCTGGGGATTTGTGCTCGATGTTCTCTCGGGCAAGTTTTGGGGATTTCATGTGGGAAGCTACGTGGTCACCTGCTGTCTGGTCATCGTCACCATGGAGCGCCTGGAAATGGCAAATCCCTTTTTCCATTTGGCGCTCATCGGGCTCATTTCTCTGGGCCAGTCGATGGTGCTTGGACTTTTTATGTGGTTTGAACCGGGCGAGTCCGTCCTCATTCAGGACATGTGGTGGAGCCTTCTGGCACGTTCCGCTGTCATGACTCTTTCCGCCATGTTCATCGTCCATCCTTTGTGGAAGCTGTCTGAACGGAGGACATGAGTTTCGTTTTCATTTTGAGCCCAACACGACCCTTCTCTGGAATTTCCCGGGCGGGCAGGAGCGGTGGGAGATTCTGAGGGAAGAAAGGTGCCCGCATCATGGCAGAAAAGAATAAAAAAAAGAGCACCTTGCAGATTCTGAAGTTTTCGGATAGCGAAAGCAGCCTTTTCGGGCGGCAGTATTTGCTCCTCACAGGCATTCTCATTGTGGTTCTCATCGTTTATGCCTTGCGCCTGTGGCACCTTCAGATTCTCCATGGAGCCAAGTATCGGTATCAGTCGGAAAACAACCGCATTCGGCTGGAGGACATCCCTGCACCTCGAGGGATCATTTTCGATCGCAACGGGGTGCCTCTGGTGGAAAATCGCCCTGCCTACCATCTGCAGCTCATTCGGGAGGACGTGGCGGACCTGGATGAAACGGTTCGCAAACTGGCCCATCTGTGTGAGCGTGACCCCCAGGAATTTCATGACATTCTGGCGGCCAACAGGCATCATCCCCGATTCATGCCCGTGCGGCTCCTGGCCGATCTGGACCGGGACACCCTGGCGAGGGTGGAAGCGCATCGAGTGCGCCTGCCTGGAGTTGTCCTGCAGCTGGAGCCCAAGAGGGAGTACCTCTGGAATGGGGTTGCGGCTCACCTCATTGGGTACCTCAGCGAGATCACCGAGCAGGAATTGAGGAGTCCCGAATTTGAGGGATATTATCCTGGAGAGGACATTGGCCGGTATGGAGTGGAGAGGGCCTATCAGCGGTATCTCCACGGAAGGCGCGGGGGCAGGCAGGTGGAGGTGGATGCGCTGGGAAGGCGCATGCGCCTCCTGGAAGAAGTCCTTCCCATTCCCGGGCGCAACATCTGGCTGACCATCGACATCGAACTGCAAAAAGCGGCCGAAGCGGCCCTGGAAGGGGAAACGGGCTCCATCGTGGCCATGGATCCCCGGGATGGTGCCATCCTGGCCCTTGCCAGCAGCCCCACCTTTGACCAGGAGAAATTCATTCGAGGCTTCACGCGGGAAGAATGGCGTGCCTTGAGCAATGATCCAGGGCGTCCCCTGCTCAACCGGGCCATAGGGGCAGCCTATCCTCCCGGCTCTGTATACAAGCCTTTTCTGGTGCTTGCGGGTCTGAGTGAGGGTGTGATCGCTCTCGACACCAAATTCAACTGTCCCGGTTTTTACTTTTTTGCCAACAGAAGATACCGGTGCTGGAGGGATCAGGGTCATGGAAATCTGGATGCCGAATCGTCCCTCATACAGTCCTGCAACGTCTTCTATTATCAGACGGGCATGCGTCTTGGAGTGGATCGGATCGCTCACTACTCCAAACTGTTTGGAATGGGATCCCCCACAGGCATCGCCCTTCATGGGGAGCATCCAGGACTCATTCCCACTGCCGAGTGGAAACGAAGGGCTACGGGTGTCCCCTGGCAAAGGGGGGAAACTCTTTCCGTTTCCATTGGGCAGGGTTTCAATCTCACCACGCCCCTGCAGATGGCCCTCTCTTATTCGGCTCTGGCCAACGGGGGAAAGATCTGGCAGCCTTATGTGGTGCGGCGCATTGAAGGGGGAGGCACAGGGGAAGCCGATGAGATGCGCGGCAGGCTCAAACGCCAGGTGCACATCGATCCCAGGCACTTGAACATCGTCCGCTCAGGCCTGCGTGGCGTGGTCCATGAACAGCGGGGGACGGCGCACAGGGCAGTGNAGGACAAATCCCTGGACATTGCCGGAAAAACAGGCACGGCGCTGGTGGTGAGGCTTCCCGACAACGTGAACCGGAAAGTTCATGCCCGGGAGGCAAAGAGAAGGGAGCGGGATCATGCCTGGTTTGTGGGGTATGCACCCTCGGATGACCCTCAGATCACGGTCTGCGCCATGGTGGAGCACGGGGGGCATGGTTCTTCCGCAGCGGCACCTCTGGTGGCGCAGGTGATATCCGCTCATTTGAAGGGGGTGGTCCAGGAGGAGAATCCCTGAAGCTGCTTGCATCATGGGTGGCCCTTCAAGGAATCCACTCTCCGGGAATTTTGAATCCTTTTGCCAATTGGTGTCCTCAGGTGCCGAACTCGCCTCTTTTGGGAAGAAGATTATCCGGCGTGGGGTCATGATTGGGTTTTTAAAGAGATGCGGTGAGGCAGGGGTATGATAGACAGGCGTTTGGTGGAGAACTTTGACTGGGGACTGTTCTGGGTTTTGATGGGGATCATCGGTGTGGGCCTCCTGAGTGTCTACAGCGCATTGTATCTTCAAATTCAGGACAATCCCAGAAGCAACCTTTTCGTCAAGCAGCTGGTGTGGCTCTCTGTGGGGCTGGCCGTCCTTTTTGGAACCCTCCTTTTGGATTACCATCGCTTAAAAACCATCAGCCTCTGGAGTTATCTGCTTCTTATTTTTCTGCTGGTGCTGGTGCTCATTGTGGGGAGGGAAGTGAATGGCGCCAAGAGATGGCTTCAATTGGGAGGCTTTCAGTTTCAACCCTCCGAATTCATGAAGGTCGTGATCGTCATGAAGCTTGCGGCCTATTTTGGGTCCCAGGATGTTCCCGCATACCCCGACTTGAAAAAACTGCTTCCCGCCCTGGGCATACTTTTCATTCCCGTGGTGCTCATTCTGGCGGGTCCCGATCTGGGGACCGCCATGGTGGTCCTGGCGGTGGGCATGACGGTCATCATTTTCATGGGAGTGCGGTGGCGCTATATTGTGACGGCGGCACTGGCCATCATTCCGACCCTGTATCCTCTTTGGGAGTATGTTCTCAAACCGTATCAGAAAAGCCGCATCATGATACTGTTCAGCCCCGAACTGGATCCTCTCGGTGCCGGGTACCACATTCGGCAGTCCAAAATCGCCATCGGTTCGGGAATGGCCTGGGGGAAAGGGTTTTTGAATGGAACACAGAACAATCTGCGTTTTCTCCCGGAAAAGCACACGGATTTCATTTTTTCCGTCTGGGCCGAGGAGTGGGGATTTGTGGGGTGTGTCTTTCTTCTCCTCCTCTTCGGCCTGCTCGTGTATCTCGGCCTGAGAGTGGCCCGGCGCTCAAGAGATCGCTTTGGCGCCCTTTTGGTGGTGGGCATGACTTCCCTCATTTTTTGGCAGGCCCTCATCAATATCGGCATGGTTCTCGGCCTTCTTCCCGTGGTGGGGATCACATTGCCTTTTGTGAGCTACGGAGGGTCCTCGATCATCACCCTCTGTTTTGCCATTGGAATCATCCAGAATGTGAGCATGCGGCGGTACACCTTTCACACCCAGCGAGGGTGACGGAATGCTTGTCCTGAAGGGCTTCCGCCAATTGTGATTTTTATTACTTTATGCTTGTCAATCACACTGCGTTGTGCTAACAGCTTCGCCTATATTTGGCCTCTGTGCCAATGCTCCCGAGACCAATGCTTCAATGTGCCAAGGGAAAGATGATTGTTTGCGCCATGAGATGCGGGCTGCCTCAGCGGCGGTTTTGTATATTGAATTTCAATGTTCAAACACTATGAAGAGTGAGGGAAGGGCAAAATGATCAGCATCAATGTGACGTTTCTTATTCAGATGGTCAATTTTCTGGTTTTCCTCGTTTTGATGAACTTTGTTTTGTATCGTCCTATCCGTCGCATTCTGGCAGAGCGGCGCCGAATCATAGAGGAGCGGCAGGCGGCAATCGATGAGATGGATGCCCAGGTGGAGGAGGCCGTCAGGGAGTTTGATCTGAAAATTCAGGATGCGCGCCAGGCTGGCCGCAACAGGATACAGGACATGAAAGCTTCCGCCTACGAACAGGAAAAAGATCTCCTTCAGGAGGCCACGGACGAGGCTTCTCGAAGGCTTCAGGACATTCGGGCAAAAATTCATGAAGAAGTGGGCACGGCTCGGGATCAGCTGAAAGGGCAGGTACAGGCCTTTTCCAGGGAGTTGGCGCAAAGAGTATTGGGAAGGAGCATTTGATCGATGCCGAAAACACTGAAAGGGGGCAAGATGAAAAGGAGGTTGACGGAGACCTTTCTTGCCGGAGGATTTGTGCTGGCCTTCGGTGGCGTGGCTTTCGCGGCCGGAGGAGGCGGGGGGCACGAAAACGACTGGAGGGATTTGGCTCTGCGCACCCTCAATTTCGTGATTCTGGTGGCGATCCTCTACAAATTGCTCAATAAGCCCATCGCCAACTTTTTTTCCGCCAGGCGGGAAAATATCCAGAGCACTCTGGAAGATCTAGAGGCAAAGAAACGCGAAGCTGAACGGGTTGCTGCCGAATACCAGGCCAAGATGGCCGCTCTCGAGGGGGAGACGGAAAAGATCATTGCCGAACTGGTGGCCGAAGGGGAAGCGGAGAAGGAGAAAATCATAGAGGCTGCCAAGCGTCAGGCGGAATATTTGCGGCAGCAGGCGGAATTGGCCATTCAGCAGGAAGTCAAGTTGGCCAAGGAGAGTCTGCAGCATGAGGTGGCTGAGATGTCCGTCCAGGCGGCCGAGGAATTGCTGCGCAAGAACATGCAGTCGGAAGATCAGGCCCGTTTGGTGCAGGAATTCTTGTCCCGAGTTGGGGAAGCAAGTCGTTCACAGGGAAAGCCCAGCTGAGGGCCGTTTCCCCGTAAGAGTTTTGGGAAGACCAAATGCTTCCCTGTGACGAAAGGTGTTGGAGGCAACGTGAAGAATCTAGTGATCGCAAAACGCTATGCCAAGGCATTGTTCAATCTTGCTGTGGAGGGGGGTTGGATTGGGCAGTATGGGCGTGAGATTCAGGACTTTGTGCATCTCCTGAATGAAAACCCCCAACTGGCCGATGCTGTTCAAAATCCCCTCTATCCGCAGGCAACCCGCAAAGGGGTCTACGATGCGGTGGCCGACAAGGTCGGAGTGTCCCCCATTGTTCGCAGTTTTATGAACCTGCTCATCGAAAAGAAACGCGTGCAGCACCTCGGCGAGATTGTTGAGTACTATCAGAAGCTCGTGGATGAGAACGCCAATATTGCGCGCGCTCAGCTGAGAGCGGCTTCCCCGCTGGACGAGGAGGCGGTGCAGGCCATTGCGGAAACACTGGAAAAAATGACAGGAAAGAAAGTCGTCGTCGAGTTCCAGGAAGACCCCGCTCTTATCGGAGGGGTTGTGGCTCAGATTGGCGATTTGGTTTTGGATGGAAGCGTGAGGCGACAGTTGCTCAACTTTAAAGAATCTTTGAAGAGGGGTGCGTTAGTTTAATGGAAATCAGAGCAGAAGAAATAAGCCAGATCATCAGGGATCAGATCAAGGATTACGAGAAAAAGGTTGAGCTCAGCGAAACGGGGCGTGTTCTTTCCGTGGGCGACGGTATTGCCCGCGTATATGGAGTTGAAAAGTGCATGTCCATGGAATTGCTTGAGTTCCCTACGGAGGTGGGCACCATTTACGGTTTGGCTCTGAACCTTGAAGAAGACAACGTGGGTGTGGCCATCATGGGTGACGACGCTCACATCAAAGAAGGTTCAGAGGTGCGCCGGACCGGTCGTATTGCGGAAGTCCCCGTTGGGGATGCCGTTCTGGGTCGCGTGGTGGATTCCGTCGGCAACCCTCTCGATGGCATGGGCCCTATTGAGGCCAAGGATTTTCAGCGCATTGAAGTCATCGCTCCCGGTGTCATTGCCCGGCAATCGGTCAATGAACCCATGTACACGGGCCTCAAGGCAGTGGATGCCATGACGCCTGTGGGCCGCGGCCAGCGCGAACTGATCATCGGCGACCGTCAGATCGGCAAGACGGCCATCGGTGTGGACGCCATCATCAACCAGAAAGATTCGGGCATCATCTGTATTTACGTGGCTGTGGGCCAGAAGAAGTCCACAGTGGCGCAGGTGGTGGAGACTCTCCGCCGGCATGGGGCCATGGAATACACCATCGTGGTTTCTGCGTGTGCCAGTGACCCTGCCGCTCTGCAGTACATCGCCCCCTTTGCGGGATGCGCCATGGGCGAATACTACCGTGACAGAGGCCGGCACGCTCTGATCATTTACGACGATCTCTCCAAGCAGGCAGCGGCCTACCGGCAGATTTCCCTTCTTCTGCGCCGTCCACCTGCNCGGGAAGCTTATCCGGGAGACATTTTCTACAANCACTCCCGTTTGTTGGAGCGTGCTTCCAAGCTCAATGATGAACTGGGCAGCGGGTCGCTCACGGCCCTCCCCATCATCGAGACTCAGGCCGGTGACGTTTCCGCCTACATTCCCACCAACGTGATTTCCATCACCGATGGCCAGATCTATCTTGAGCCCAGCCTGTTCTTCGCGGGCGTGCGTCCCGCCATCAACGTGGGGCTCTCCGTTTCCCGAGTGGGTGGTGCTGCACAGACCAAAGCCATGAAGCAGGTGGCAGGACGTCTGCGCCTGGAGTTGGCCCAGTATCGGGAGTTGGAAGCCTTCGCCAAATTTGGAAGCGACCTTGACAAGTCCACTCTGGCTCAGTTGAACCGGGGTATACGTCTGGTGGAACTGCTCAAGCAGCCCCAATATCAGCCCATGTCCGGAGAAAGACAGGTCATGTCCCTGTACTCGGGGACCAGGGGCTTTATCGATCAGTTTCCTGTTGAGCGTGTTCAGGAATACGAAGCTCAGATGCTGGCTTTTGTGGAGAGGAAATATCCCGAAATCCTTGAGGAACTGAAGGAGAAGAACGCCATCAGTGACGAGCTCGATGAAAAGATGAAAAAGGCGCTGCAGGAGTTCGCGGAGGTCTTTTAGTTGCGGGGCGTCATTATTCATCATGATTTAGGAAGAGAGAGCGTTTGATATGGCGACATTAAGGGACATAAAACGAAAAATCGACGCCGTCAAAAAGACCTCGCAGATCACCAAAGCCATGAACATGGTTGCGGCCGCGAAGCTTCGCGGTGCGCAGCAGAATATGGAAAAATTTCAACCCTATGCCGAGAAATTCAAAGAGGTGATCAGGCGGCTCGCCGCAGGGGTGGAAGAGGAAGCGGGTTTCGCTTTGCTCACTCCCCGGGCGGAAATCAAGAACATTGAAGTGTTGTTGATCACTGCAGACAGAGGGCTGTGTGGCAGTTTCAACAACAACCTCATCATGATGGCCGAAAAATTTGCGAGGGCCAAAGTGGAAGAGGGTCTTGGCGTCACTGTTTCTTGTGCGGGGAAGAAGGGTGCGGACTACTTCAGGCGCCGGCAGTACAATATAGGACAACGGTTGACGGGGCTTTTGGCCAAGCCCAGCTACGACGATGCCCTCGGTTTGGGCCGTGAGCTCATTGAAAGGTTTGAAGGGGGCGAGAGCGACGAAGTCTATCTCATCTACAGCAAGTTTGTGAGCATGGTGCGGCAGATTCCCACAATGGTGAAGCTGCTCCCCATAGAACCCATGGATCTGGGAGAAGGCCAGGGCGAAAGCGTGGAGTATCTGTTTGAGCCCTCTCATGAAGCCTTGCTGGAAGATCTTTTGCCCAATCACATCTATGTTCAGGTGCTCGAATATCTGTATCAGACCAGCGTGGGGGAGCATGCCTCGCGCATGGCCGCCATGGAAAATGCAACGAGCAACTGCAAGGAGATGGTCCGTTCATTGACTCTCACCTACAATAAAGCTCGTCAGGCCGGAATTACCAAAGAACTCATGGACATCGTCGGTGGCGCCGAAGCATTGAAGTGATAGAGGGCCACCACAGCATGCGCTGTAGTCAAGGAGGTTAAAAACCCATGAACATGGGAAAAGTCGTACAGGTGATTGGTAACGTTGTCGACGTGGAGTTTGGAGAGGGAAATCTTCCCCCCCTTATGACAGCGTTGTTTGTGAGCAATCCGGGTCTTGGGCCCGAGGAAGACAACCTGGTTCTGGAAGTGGCCCAGCACCTGGGAGACAACGTGGTGCGGACCATCGGCATGGACCTCACGGACGGTCTTGTGCGCGGCATGCAGGTGAAAGACTCGGGAAAACCCATCATGATGCCCGTAGGGGAAGCCGTTCTCGGACGCGTCATCAACGTTGTGGGACGCACTGTGGATGGGATGGGAGAAATTGTGACGGACAAATACATGCCCATTCACCGCCCAGCCCCTGATTTCACGGAACAGGACACTTCGGTGAACGTTCTGGAAACAGGTGTCAAGGTCATCGACCTGCTCGTTCCCTTTCCCCGGGGCGGCAAGATGGGCATGTTTGGAGGGGCGGGTGTCGGCAAGACCGTCGTCATGATGGAAATGATTCACAACATCGCCATGCAGCACGGTGGTATATCCGTTTTTGCCGGAGTGGGTGAAAGAACGCGCGAAGGCAATGACCTTTACCATGAAATGAAAGATTCAGGGGTACTGCCCCGTGCCGGACTCGTTTACGGACAGATGACGGAACCTCCCGGAGCCCGCGCGCGAGTGGCTCTTTCCGCCTTGACCGTTGCGGAGTATTTTCGCGATGTGGAAGGCCAGGACGTGCTTCTCTTCGTGGACAATATCTTCCGCTTCACTCAGGCCGGCGCCGAAGTTTCCGCTCTTCTCGGCCGCATGCCTTCAGCAGTGGGTTATCAGCCCACTCTCGGAACGGACCTGGGTGCTCTTCAGGAACGCATCACCTCCACCACCAAGGGATCGATCACTTCCGTCCAGTGCGTTTATGTTCCTGCGGACGACCTCACAGACCCCGCTCCGGCCACCACTTTTGCCCACCTGGACGGAACGGTAGTCCTTTCCCGGCAGATCGCGGAGCTGGGCATCTATCCTGCCGTGGATCCGCTGGATTCCACATCCCGCATTCTGGACCCCAATGTTCTGGGTGAAGAACACTACGCCACCGCGCGGGATGTTCAGCAAATCCTCCAGAAATATAAAGACCTGCAGGACATCATTGCCATTTTGGGAATGGATGAATTGTCCGATGAAGACAAGATCGTCGTCGGACGAGCCCGCAAGATTCAGCGTTTCCTGTCTCAGCCCTTTCACGTGGCGGAAACATTCACGGGTGTCCCCGGAAAGTACGTGAAAATGGAAGACACCATCAGGGGTTTCAAGGAAATCTGTGAAGGAAAGCATGACGATATTTCCGAGCAGGCTTTTTACATGGTGGGGACGATTGAAGAGGCCCTTGAGAAATTCAATGCCATGTCTTCATAGGTGGAAAGATTGGGGAGCGTATGGCGGATAAAATATTGCTTGAAATAGTGACCCCCGAGAAAAAACTTCTCAGTGAGGAAGTGGACATCGTGGTGGCCCCAGGGGAAGAGGGTGAATTTGGTGCCCTGCCCAACCACATTCCCTTCCTGAGCAAGCTCCGAGTGGGAGAACTCAGGTATCGCAAGGGGACCACCACCACTCATGTGGCCATCATGGGGGGGTATGCTGAAGTGTTGCCCGACCAGGTGACTGTCCTTGCCAGTGCGGCTGAAGAAGCGGCCCACATCGATGTGGTGCGGGCCAAGGCAGCTCGGGAGCGTGCCGAAAGGCGTCTCAAGGAGGCGAAAGACCGGTACGAATTCGCGGTGGCCGAAGCGGCACTGCAAAGAGCCCTTGCGAGGCTCAGGATTGCAGAGAAAAAGTAGCGCGCAACAGGTCTTTGGACTTGCAAAGGACTTGCAAAGCCCTTCCCCTTGGAAGGGCTTTTTGCATTTGACTCTTCAGGAATGCAGCCACACAATGGATGTGCAGGTGGCGCAGGGTTGTAAAGGGGTTCACTTCCACCGGACTGACCTTTTGGGGGGGGTGGAACGGCAGGAAAGTGACTTTCTGTGACAGATCACCCGGGGGGGGATCTCATGGACACGGAAAGAAATGGTTTGGCCCAATGCTTGCAAAATCCTCGGTTAAATTCACCGTTTCCAGGGGAGGTCAGTATGTGCGGCATCGTTGGATACATTGGTCACCAGGAGGGGCAGAAGATTCTCATCGATGGCCTCAAGAGGCTTGAGTACAGAGGATACGACAGTTCGGGCATTGCCATGATAGGCAGCAGCGGAACCCTTGACGTTGTGAGGGCACAAGGGAAAATCGCCATTTTGGAAGAGAGGCTTCGAGGGGCGCCTGTCAACGGTCAGGTGGGCATCGGCCACACCCGCTGGGCCACTCACGGAAAGCCATCTGATGAAAATGCGCATCCCCACCGCTCAGGGCCTTTTGTGGTGGTTCACAATGGAATCATCGAAAACTATGCTGAAGTAAAGGCTCTACTGGAACAAAAAGGAGTGGGATTTTCATCGGAGACGGACACGGAGGTGATCGTGCGGCTTGTCCACGATGAATGGCAGAGGGGCGCGGGCACCCTTGAGGCTGTGACCGGTGCCCTGAAGCAGTTGCGTGGCAGTTACGCTGTGGTTCTTCTGAGCGAGAAGGAGCCGGACCGGTTGATCGCAGCGAGGAAGGAAAGTCCTCTCATTGTGGGGCTGGCTTCCGACGGTTATTACCTGGCCTCCGATGTGCCCGCCATACTCCCCTATACCCGTAAAATCATCTATCTCGAAGATGGCGATGTGGTCATCCTCAGAAAAGAGGGCTATCACATCCAAAGTCTGGACGGAGAGGAGGTCATTCGCGATCCCGTCCACATTGACTGGAATCCGGTCATGGCTGAAAAAGCGGGTTACAAACACTTCATGCTCAAAGAGATTCATGAGCAGCCAAGAACGGTCATTGACACATTTCGCAGTGCCGTGAACCTGAACCATGAAGACATTGTCCTGGCCGATCTTAATCTCAGCGGCGATCAGATCAAAAGCATCAGAAAGATTTTTTTGGTGGCCTGTGGCACCTCTTTTCATGCCTGCATGGTGGGCAAATACATCATTGAAGAGATATGCCGCATTCCCGTGGAGGTGGACCTGGGTTCTGAGTTCAGGTACAGGCGGCCCATACTGGATGAGAACACTCTCATTGTTGTGGTGAGCCAATCGGGTGAGACGGCCGACACCAAAGCTGCCCTGCAGGAAGGGCTGGAACAGGGAGTCCCTTGCCGGGCCATCGTCAATGTGGTGGGCAGCAGTCTGGCGCGCATGTGTCAAGGGGTGATCTACACCCATGCGGGTCCTGAGATCGGCGTGGCATCCACCAAAGCTTTTGTGGCCCAGCTCATGGCCATTTTTCTCTTTGCCTTGTATTGTGCCAAGGAATTGGGACGGCTTTCGAGCAGTGAACTGGGGAAGCACATTCAGGATCTTTTGGAGCTTCCTGGAAAGATTGAAGAGATTCTCGCCGCCAGCGACAAAATCGTTTCCTGGGCTCGGGAGTTCATGCATGTTTCCGATTTTCTTTATCTGGGACGGGGAATTCTCTTTCCCATAGCTCTGGAAGGGGCACTCAAACTGAAAGAGATATCGTACATCCATGCTGAGGGCTACGCGGCGGGGGAAATGAAGCACGGCCCCATTGCCCTCATCGATGAAAATCTTCCCGTGGTGGTCCTCATACAGGAAGGGCTTCTGCGTGAGAAAATGATCAGCAACGTCCAGGAAGTCAAGGCAAGAGGAGGGCGGGTCCTCACTGTCATGGAGGGCGATGGAGAGCCGGGCCGAGGGGAGCATGTTCATCAAATTTGCATCCCCAAAACATCACCGTGGCTTTCCCCCATCCTTTTTACGGTGCCTCTGCAACTCCTGGCCTACCACATTGCCGTTTTGCGGGGAACTGATGTGGACCAGCCTCGTAATCTGGCCAAGAGCGTCACGGTGGAATGAGGGCCCCAGGCCTCTTTNTTTTACCNCNGGAGTTACCGCTTGACTTGGATTTCCCTTTCTGAATAAAATGCTATTGGATATAAAGAATCCAAGCTCTTAGGGGCCAGGAAGGACAAGGAAGTGCAGGGGTTGATTGGCTGCTTCCCGTTGACGCGAGCCCGGTGTGTCCGTAACTGTCGGAGAGACTTCAGTTATTGCCGGGCAAGGGTTTTGGGATTCATCATATTCCTGTCAAAAATTTGGAAGATATGGGTTGGCCGCGTAGCGGATTCGTCACTTGTTTCGAAACGAGTTCCTGGAGCCGCGTGAGTCGGTGTCGAGAGGGCCTTCTGAAAGAGGGCAGATGATGGCCACACGTGTTCGCAATGCGTGAAGGAGGTTTTTGGCTTCTCGAAAAAGTTCGGTTTTTCGAGATCTGTGAGAAGGCTTGCGAAAGGAGCAGGATGCTCCTGGTCGGCGCCGTGATTCATCAACTCACCGGGCGTCTGGTCTCATCGAGGATATCCCCTGCTGTGCTCGTGATTGGTGGAACGTTCCTGACCCAACACGTATTAAAGCGGGAACTCTCTCTGATCCTGGTGTGCATGTCAGATTTCTGAAAGCCTAAAGGGGTTACGGGGTGCCCACCTTTACCATTCGGTTCTAGGCCGACTTCCAACACGGCACGATGCGGGGGACTCATTCTCAATGCCAGATGCTCTCAGACCCTCCTGACCAGTCTGCCACGGATGAGCCGCCCACCCTTGCTCACTCATGAGTGGCAAGGCCTTCCACCTTTGTCCTGCCCTGTGAGGTTTCTCCCTCGTCCAATACTCTTGGAAGAAATTCCATAGTACCCAGCCAGGTTTGAATTTTTTTCATGGGGGAATTCCCTTGCCGAGGGTGGATTCCTGGATTTGAAACGCCGTTCTTTTTAAGTCTTTTTAAAATTTGAAACGCGTTCTTTGAAAAGAAGGCTCGTATGTGAAAGGACAAGGCTGATATGGGTTATACGATGGGTGCGGTGTTTTTGCTGTTGGGACTGCTTTTGGGAGTCGGTATTGGAATTGCGGCCCGCTACTATTGGTTGGAAAGGCGGAATGAACAACTTCAGGAACAGGCTCGCAACATCATTTCTGAAGCGCGCAAGGAAGCGGAGACCATTAAAAAGGAGGCCATTCTTCAGGCCAAAGACAGTCTTTTTCAGCTGAGAACAGAATTTGAGAGGGAGAGCAAGGAGAGCCGAAAGGAGTTGCAGGGGCTTGAAAAAAGGCTTTTGCAAAAAGAAGAGAACCTGGACAAGAAGTCTGAGGCTTTGGAGCAGCGTGACGCGACTGTGACAAAGCTGGAAAAGAACCTTTTTCAGCAGGAAAAGGAGCTGGAGGAGAGGGAGAAAGAGCTTCACTCCGTTCTCGATCAACAGAGGCAGAAACTGGAGAATATTTCGGGCATGTCTTCCCAGGAGGCCAAGGAAATGCTGGTGAAGTCTCTGGAAGACGAGGCGCGCCATGATGCCGCCTTGACGCTCAAGCGTATAGAGACGGAAGCTCGAGAGATGGCGGACAGAAAGGCCAAGAACATCATTTCCCTGGCAATACAGCGCTATGCGGGGGATTATGTGGCCGAAAAAACCGTTTCGGTGGTCAATTTGCCCAGTGAGGAGATGAAAGGGCGCATCATTGGCCGGGAGGGCAGAAATATTCGGGCCATCGAGGCCACCACGGGTGTGGATCTCATCATTGATGATACCCCTGAAGCCGTCATTTTGTCGGGTTTCAACCCCATTCGGCGGGAGGTGGCCAGATTGTCTTTGGAACGGCTCATTTCCGATGGAAGAATCCATCCTGCCCGCATTGAAGAAATCGTTGAAAAGGTCAACCAGGAAATTGAAGTCACCATTCGAGAGTCGGGAGAGCAGGCTGCCTTTGATGTGGGCGTGCACGGCATAAATCCAGAGCTTGTGAAGCTCATTGGCAAGCTCAAGTACAGAACCAGCTATGCACAGAATGTCCTGCAGCACTCCCGGGAGGTTGCCTTTCTCTGCGGCATCATGGCTGCCGAACTGGGTCTCAATGAAAAACAGGCCAAGCGCGCCGGGCTTCTTCATGACATTGGAAAGGCCATGGATCACGAGATGGAAGGGCCCCATGCCACCATTGGAGCTGATTTGGCGAGGAAATACGGGGAGTCTTCCCCCGTGGTTCATGCCATCGCTGCCCATCACGAGGATGTGGAGGCGGAGGATGTGCTGGCCATTCTCGTGCAGGCTGCCGATGCTCTTTCGGGCGCACGTCCGGGGGCACGAAAGGAGCTGCTTGAAACCTACGTCAAGCGGCTGGAAGGACTGGAAAAGATTGCCGGTTCTTTTCCTGGGATCAGCAAGGCCTACGCCATCCAGGCGGGCCGCGAACTGAGGATCATTGTGGAGAGTGAAAGAGTGGGGGATGCAGAAGTGGTCCTCCTGAGCCGTGACATATCGAAAAAGATAGAAAATGAACTCACTTACCCCGGCCAGATCAAGGTGACCGTGATTCGAGAGACTCGTGCCGTGGAGTATGCCAAATAGCCCCAAGGGGCCCTTCCTGGGCATGGGTGGCTGTGAGGCGTCGTTCTGCCTTTGATTTTTCAATGAGACCCTTTGGGTTGAATGCTGTTTGAGCATGTTGGAAGGAGATTGGAGTGTTCCCCGTGAAGAATGCATTCGATGTGCTGAATGAGAGAGGTTTTATAGAGCAATCCACAGACCCTGAAGCGCTTCGCGGCTACCTGGGAAGTGCCGCTTCCTGCTACGTGGGTTTTGATCCCACTGCGGACAGCCTTCATGTGGGGCATCTCCTTCCCATCATGGCTCTCGCCAATCTTCAGAAGCTGGGGCATCGTCCCATAGTGCTCGTGGGCGGAGGGACGGGCATGGTGGGGGACCCGAGTGGCAAGACGGAAATGCGCCAGATCCTCACAGAGGAGATGGTGGAAAGGAATGTGGCGGGCCTGAAGGATCAGCTCTCCAGTTACTTGGAGTTTGGAGATGGCGGGGCCAAAATGGTGAACAACGCGGACTGGCTCCTGGATCTTCGCTACATAGAATTTCTGCGCGATATTGGGCGCCATTTCAGTGTCAATCGAATGCTTGCTGCAGAGAGCTACAAGGCCCGGCTGGAAACGGGCTTGAATTTCATCGAGTTCAACTACATGCTTTTGCAGGCTTACGACTTTCACTACCTCAGCCTGCACCACAATTGTTTTCTGCAGATGGGGGGGAACGATCAGTGGGGAAACATTGTGGCCGGCATCGATCTGATTCGAAGGAAGAGGGGTCTGTCGGCCCATGGGCTCACCTTTCCCTTGTTGACGACGGCAGGGGGAGCCAAGATGGGCAAGACGGCAGCAGGGGCTGTCTGGCTGGATCCTCAACGCACGACTCCATTCGACTTTTACCAGTTTTGGGTGAACACCGATGACCGGGATGTGGCAAGGTTTCTGAAGTTGTACACCTTTCTGCCCGTGGAAGAGATTGAGGCCGTGGGTCGTCTTGAAGGGCAGGAGTTGAACGCCTGCAAAATGATTCTTGCTTTTGAGGCCACTTCCACCACCCATGGGGAGGAAAAGAGTCTGGCGGCCCATGAAGCGGCGGGCAGTGTGTTTGGCAAAAGAACCATTCCCGAAAACCTTCTGCCATCCAGTTCCATTCCCAGGGCAGGGAAAGAGGATGTGGACTCGGTTCCCACGACTTTTCTTGCGCGTGACAGATTTGAAAAGGGACTTCCCGCTTTTGAGCTCTTTGTGGAGGTGGGCCTCTGCGAATCGAGGAGCGCGGCCAGGAGGCTCATTCAGCAGGGAGGTGCCTACGTCAATGGGAACCGGCTGGAAGAGTTCGATGGGCTCATTGGAGTGGAGCACCTTCGGGATGAGGGCGTCTTTTTGAAGGCGGGTAAAAAGAGGGTGCACCGGATTCATGTGAAGAACTAGAGGGTGAGGAAAGAAGAAAAAACGGCCTTCGATGAAAAACCCCATTGACAGCAGGTTATTGAGGGTGTAGAAGGACGTTTCTTCAGCGATGGAGGCTCTTTGGTAGGGAATTTCGGTTGGTTTCAGGAGGCGGGTTGAATTTTTGAGAAAAGGGTTGACGGAAGCTGTGGAAGGGAGTAGGTTACGGATTCTTGTCGTTGTGGAAGAAATTTCTTGACGGCGGTTTTTTGAGGAGTTAGATTAGAAAGTCCCTGAGGGCAGGGGCTCTGTTCTTTGGAAACTAAATAGTGAGTCTGTGCTGGGCCTGAGAAGTTTTTGTTTTAAGGGATAAACTGGAGAGTTTGATCCTGGCTCAGAATGAACGCTGGCGGCGTGCTTAACACATGCAAGTCGAACGAGAAAGCCCTGCTTCGGCGGGGCGAGTAAAGTGGCGCACGGGTGAGTAACGCGTAGGCAATCTACCTTCGGGACTGGGATAACAGCGCGAAAGTGCTGCTAATACCGGATACGATCTTCTGTCGGGAGGCGGGAGATGAAAGCCGGCCACTCAGTGAAGCTGGTGCTCGAAGATGAGCCTGCGTCCTATCAGCTGGTTGGTGGGGTAACGGCCCACCAAGGCGACGACGGGTAGCTGGTCTGAGAGGATGATCAGCCACACTGGCACTGGAACACGGGCCAGACTCCTACGGGAGGCAGCAGTGAGGAATTTTGCGCAATGGGAGCAATCCTGACGCAGCAACGCCGCGTGAGTGATGAAGGCCTTCGGGTCGTAAAGCTCTGTCAGGTGGGAAGAATGTTCCGCATGTGAACAATGTGCGGGAGTGACGGTACCACCAGAGGAAGCACCGGCTAACTCCGTGCCAGCAGCCGCGGTAATACGGAGGGTGCGAGCGTTATTCGGAATTACTGGGCGTAAAGGGCGTGCAGGCGGCCTGGAAAGTCTGATGTGAAAGCCCTGGGCTTAACCCGGGAAGTGCATTGGAAACTGTTGGGCTTGAGTTCTGGAGAGGAAGGGGGAATTCCCGGTGTAGAGGTGAAATTCGTAGAGATCGGGAGGAATACCAGTGGCGAAGGCGCCCTTCTGGACGGATACTGACGCTGAGACGCGAAAGCGTGGGGAGCAAACAGGATTAGATACCCTGGTAGTCCACGCTGTAAACGATGAGCACTAGGTGTAGCGGGTACTCATTCCTGCTGTGCCGCAGCTAACGCGATAAGTGCTCCGCCTGGGGACTACGGTCGCAAGACTAAAACTCAAAGGAATTGACGGGGGCCCGCACAAGCGGTGGAGTATGTGGTTTAATTCGACGCAACGCGCAGAACCTTACCCAGGCTTGACATCCCCGGACTGCTCTGGAAACAGGGAGTTCCCCTTCGGGGGACCGGGAGACAGGTGCTGCATGGCTGTCGTCAGCTCGTGTCGTGAGATGTTGGGTTAAGTCCCGCAACGAGCGCAACCCCTGCCTTTAGTTGCCATCTTTGAGTAGGGCACTCTAAAGGGACTGCCGGTGTTAAACCGGAGGAAGGTGGGGATGACGTCAAGTCCTCATGGCCTTTATGTCTGGGGCTACACACGTACTACAATGGTCGGTACAAAGGGTTGCGAGCCTGCGAGGGTGAGCCAATCCCAGAAAGCCGGTCACAGTTCGAATTGGAGTCTGCAACTCGACTCCATGAAGTTGGAATCGCTAGTAATCGCGGATCAGCATGCCGCGGTGAATACGTTCCCGGGCCTTGTACACACCGC
>SL_3KL_010_SEDDRAFT_10000565_pt1 | contig 30767 bp, 28 predicted proteins | sample SodLakKL_010_SED_2_FD_10381 | JGI IMG/M metagenome (IMG submission 10381)
CCGCCGGTTCCAAAGACCGGTGTCCTGCCATTAGACGACGGGCCATCTGCGGCGGGCGGATCAGACTCCATCGCCACCCCCGCTCCCAGAAAGAGTAGTCGGGCAAGCGGTTCACTTCAACCCGACGGGGCGCGGTGGGAAGCTGGACGGGGTGTGGGGAGAAGGTGCCCACCGACCGGGAGCTTCTACCTGGCCGCGGTTCTGGTGGGGATCACGCGGGCCTCCGGGAGAACGGCACGGAGTTCGCCCCAAGCCAGCTCCATCTGGGACTCGGACTCGAAGACGCCGAAGACGGCCGAGCCACTCCCGGACAGTCGGGCCGGCCGGGCCCCGAACTCATGCAGCACCTGCCGAATCCCCAGCAATTCAGGGTGCAGACGCTCCAGTGCCGCCTCGAAATCGTTGCCGGATCGATCCATGACCTGGCTCCACCCATTGAGGCCGCCGGGCTCCAGAAGCCGGCCACCGGCCCACCCGGCCCCCTCCTGCTCCCTCTGACCCGCCAACGTGCGGTAGGCCCGGGGAGTGGAGATCCGGAAGGGAGGAAGAGCCACCAGGACCGGACGGGACGGGAGCGAGGGGAGGGGCAGGAGGCGGTCCCCGCGCCCCCATCCGAGGGCCCGGGGCTCGTCCAGGACGAAGAAGGGGACATCGCTCCCCAGCGAGGACCCGATCTCGACCAGCCGCGACCGCCCCAGGGCGTTGCCGTGGAGTTGGTCCAATGCCCGGAGCACGGCGGCGGCGTCGGACGATCCGCCGCCGAGGCCGGCGCCATGGGGAATGGTCTTGTGGAGTCGGATACGGATTCCGGGGAGAGCTTCGGCGTCCCGCTTCCCCTGTGCATCAGCGTAGGCCTCGAGCCAGGTCCGGGCGGCCCGAACCGCCAGGTTGTCATCGGCCTCACCCAGATCCCCCTGGGGAACCCCCGAAACCTCGAGCGAAACGCCGTGGGAGGAACGCAGCTCCACCGTCACTTCATCGGCGAGTTCCAGAGTCTGGAACTCCGTCTCGATCTGGTGGAAGCCGCCCTCTTCGCGGGCCAGGATCCGGAGCATGAGGTTCACCTTGGCCCTGGCCTTTCCATCCCACCGCAGGCGTCGGTCATCCCCTGGTGCGCCCGCAGGCTTCACCTGCTCCTTCACACCTGCTCCCATTGCCCTCTCCTCCGTCATGATTCGACTCGTTCCTCGGAACGTCCCAGCTCCCGCCAGGACATCCCCAGGTGCCAGGCGTACCATACGCCCATCACCGTCACGGGGATGAACCCCCCCAGGTGGTACCCGAAGGCGAAGGCCAGGGTGGCCCCCTCGCCCACACCGTAGACCTCGCTCAATGCTACAACAGCGGCGGCGTGGAAGGTACCGAAGAACCCAGGCGCCGAAGGCACGGCCACGCCGATGGCGATGATCCCCTGGACAAAGAGAGCCGTAATGTAGCCCTGGTCAATGTTGAAGGCATGGAAGGCCAGCCAGAACGAGACGGCGTTCCATGCCCAGAAGCCGAAGGACCACGCCAGTGCCCCAAGCAGAAGCCTGGGACTCTGAAGGGCTCCCAGACCAGACAGGAAGGTGGTGAGACCGTCCACGAGAAGACGGGCGGCCCGGTCCGGGAGAAATCGGGCCATGCGACTGGTCACGGCCATGAAGGGTCCCGGAACCAGAACCAGGACCATGAGGCCGGCGAGGAGCGCCACCAGGAGAACGACCAGGGTGGTGATGATGGTCCCGATGGACTGCCCCGCTACCGTCGCTTCAGAGGGGAAGGACGGGTGGAGTACCGCGAAGGCCAGCAGCGAGAAGACGGCCACCGAATCCAGGAACCGCTCGACCACCAGCGACCCCAACGCCCCGGTCATCGGTACGGGAGCGAGCTTGGACATGGCCCACGCCCGGGCGAACTCCCCCACCCGTGCGGGGAGCAGGTTGTTGGCGGCGAACCCAATGTTGACGGCGGCGAATCGCTCACGGAACCCCACCCCTGGACGAATGGGTTGCAGGAGGAGCTTCCACCGGAGCGCCCGGACCGCAAACCCCGAGGTGGCAACGGCCACGGCCGCCACGAGCAGGCCCCAGCGGGCTCCCCGGATGGCGAGCCAGACCTCGGTCAGATCCACCCCCCGGAGCACCCACCAGATCAGGAGCCCACTGATGAGGAGCCCCAGGGTGGCCTTCCAGTCCCATTTCACCGGTGTGGTTCCCGTCGCCCCCGATCCATGGCCTGGCGCATCTCCCGCACGGCTCGATCCATCCCCACCAGAACGGATCGGGAGATGATGGCATGTCCGATATTCAACTCCTCCAGTTGGGGAATCGCCGCCACCGGGGCCACATTCTCATAGGTGAGACCGTGTCCCGCGTGGGCCGCCAGGCCGGACTCCACCGCCAGCACCGATGCAGCCCTGAGCCGCTCCAACTCCCGCTCCCGCTCCTCGGGAGTTTGGGCGTTGGCGTACTCCCCGGTGTGGAACTCCACCGCCTCGACCCCCAACTCCACAGAGGCCTCCACGACCTCGGAGGAGGGATCGATGAAGAGGGAGACGCGGATGCCTGCGTCCCGAAGACGCTCCACCGCCCGCGCCACTCGTTCTCGAACCTGCGGAGACGCCAGGTCGAGGCCTCCCTCCGTGGTCACTTCCTCCCGTCGCTCCGGCACCAGGGTGACCTGGAAGGGGGAGATCTCCGTGGCCACGGATACGACCTCTTCCTCCGCCGCCACCTCGAGATTCAGGACGGTCCGGCACGTCTCGGCCAGGAGCCGGACATCCCGATCCTGGATGTGACGGCGGTCTTCCCGCAGGTGGACAGTAATGCCGTCGGCTCCGGCCAACTCCACCAGGACTGCCGCTCGTACCGGATCCGGCTCATCGGTCCGGCGAGCCTCCCGAATGGTAGCCACGTGATCGATGTTGACGTACAGTCTCATGTATGACGTTGAAAGAGGGTCTCGAGTTGGTCCGCTACCTCAGGAGGAATGGCTGCCCGGGTGCGTTCCAGGGTAAGCCGACCCAGGTCGGCATAGAGGGATGCGTCTGAGGTGGAAAGCGTCCTGAGATGGAGATCCACCGTATCCACGTCACCCCGTCCGATGGGTCCGGTGAGGGCCGTTGAGAAGCCCAGTTCGGCCACATTCTCCACCGCCCCCCGGGCCAGGGCCACCAGCGATGGAAAGGCGTCTTCTTCGGGGATCCCGGCCTGCACCAGGAGGCGCAGCGCCTCGGACATGAGGACCACCAGGTAGTTGGAGCCCAGCACGCCGGCCGCGTGGTAGAGGGGCCGACGGTGGGTCGGGATCAGGAGGCATCGCCCGCCCAGGGCGTCGACGATCCGACGGATGACGGAGAGGGCCTCTCGCTCTCCTGAGACGGCGAATCCCGCTCCCAGGAGTCGGTCTGCGCCGGTGATGGGGTGGGCCACATCCTGAAAGGGGTGCAGCGTCCCCACCCGGTAACCGACTCGATTGAGCGCCGCCAACGGTTCGCCCCCCTGCACACCGGATGTGTGGATCACCGGGCAGCCCTCCGGCGCCGGCCCCCGTGCGGCCAGTGCACCGGCGATCTCCGGAAGTACCGGTTCGGGAACGGTGAGAAAGAGGGCCGTGGTCCCCTCCGGAGGACGCTCCAGCCCGTAGCGATACTCGGCGATCCCCTGATGGAAGAGGGGGTGGGATGGCGGATCGGGGCGCCGCCCCATGTAGACCAGGGACTTCACCGCCTCTGCATGTACCAGGGCATAGCCCAGGGCCAGTCCCATCCGGCCGGGACCTACCATGACCAATCGCTCCAAACCATTCCTCCCACGCCTTGGGGCCTCGGGGACCCAGGGTCAGATCTCGGTAAGCTCTACCTCGGATACCTGGCGAAGCCGCCCCAGAAGGTGGGCCGGTACGCGAACCTTCAAGCGGAGGTGAACGCCGTTCTCCTCCATCCCCATGACCTCACCCTCCCGATGGAGGGCCGCCAGCAGCTCTCCCTCACCGGCGGGAACCAGGACCTCCACCGGCGTGAGAAGGCTGCGAACCCTGGCCAGGAGCGTGTCCCGAAGGGCCTCGAGACCGGCTTCCTCCACGGCGGAGGTGAAGACGGCCGGAGTGCGTTCCAGGGCCCGGACCCGGTCCCGGAGCGCCTCTTCCTCGCCGTGGGTCAGTCGGTCCACTTTGTTGAAGACCAGGACCTGAGCGCCTCCGTCCAACTCCAGATCGTGGAGGACTTCGTCTACCACCGCCTTGTGCTCCTCCCAGTCCGGGTGAGACGCGTCGATGACGTGGACGGCCAGATCGGCCTCCCGTACCTCCTCAAGGGTCGAGCGGAAGGAGGCCACCAGGTGGTGAGGCAGCTTCCGGATGAACCCCACCGTGTCGGTGATGAGCGCCCGATGCCCACCCTCCAACTCCACCACGCGGGTGGCGGAGTCCAGGGTAGCGAAGAGGCGATCTTCCACAAATAGTTCCGATCCGGAGAGGCTTCGGAGGATGGATGATTTTCCCGCGTTGGTGTACCCCACCAGAGCGACCCGGAATTCTCCCTGCCTCCGCTTCCGCTGGATGGCCCGGGCCTCCGCCACCTCAGCCAGCTTGCTCCGGAGATCGGAGATGCGCCGACCGATCAACCGGCGGTCCGTTTCCAGCTGGGTCTCCCCCGGACCCCTGAGCCCGATCCCACCCCGGATACGGGAAAGGTGGGTCCACATGCGTTGGAGCCGGGGCAGGAGATATTGGAGCTGCGCCAACTCCACCTGGAGCTTCGCTTCACGGGTACGGGCCCGTGAAGCGAAGATATCCAGGATCAGTTCGGAGCGATCCATGATCCGGACCGAGAGGGCCTGTTCCAGGTTCTTGGCCTGGTCAGGCTTCAACTCTTCGTCGAAGATGACAAGGTCCGCCTCGGTCTCGGTAGTGAGTTCCCGGAGTTCATCCACCTTTCCCCGGCCGATGTAGAATTGGGGAGTCGGAGCGTCGATCCGCTGGATCATCTGCCCCACGACCTCCCCCCCCGCCGTATCGGTCAGGCGCCGGAGTTCCTCCATATGCTCATCCACGGTGCGAGAATCCTCCGAGCGGAGGGGAGCCCCCACCAGGACCGTCCGTTCCACCGGGGTTCGGTTGTCCAGAAGCTGCGTAGGTATCTTGACCTTCCTTTGTCTCTCTCGGTTGAACGAACGGGCCGGGAAACTCTTCCCATCCCGACCGGGCTCCTGGACGTCAGAAACGCCCCGATGCCTCGAACGGGAGTTGGACCGGACCCAGCGGTCCCCGGGCAGACAGATCGCCCTGGATTCGGTACATGACCTCGCGGGAATCCCACCAACCCAGGAAGGCCGCGCCCAGCGCCCGGTACTGAAACCCATCTCAAGGGACAGATCTGTGGTCCCCCGTCGAACCACAGTGACCCGGTCGGAGGAGACTCCCTCCGAGAGCACGTTCCACTCTCCATCGGGGCCCCTCAACTCCAGGAGATACTCCATGCGTCGCACCTCCAGGGATACGGGGTTCGGATTCTCCACCTCAAGGTACACCCGGGCGATTCCCGATGTCAGGCCCAGCCCTGTGATCTGCACGTTGGTGAGAGTCACCTCCGGCGCCCGGTAGAGTCCCGAGCATCCCGCCAGGAACATCAAAGTCCCCAGAGCGAGAATGGCGCGGGCAATGGGGAGGAGGGCTGGCCTGGTTCGCATGTTTCGTTTTACCCCCCCTCGTTCCCAGGGTGTCCAGAGGCGTCGCCCCCCTCCTGCCGGAGGCGTTGCCACCGCGACAGGCGCTGGGCGATGCCGGCCTCCTCGCCGTGCCGAGACGGCTCGTAGAATGACGGACTCCCGAGCTCGGGGGGGAGATAGGTCTGGCGGGCCACACCCCCGTCCTGGTCGTGGTCGTAGAGGTAGCCTTCCCCGTATCCCCAGTCCTTCATCTCCTTCGTTGGGGCATTCCGGAGATGGAGGGGAACGGGAGCGGAAGCCGACTCCCGTGCCGCCGCCCTGGCCTGATTGAAGGCCCGGTAGACCCGGTTGGACTTCTCGGCCGAGGCCAGCCTCACCACGGCGTGGGCCAGCGCCAGGTCCCCCTCGGGCGAGCCCATGAAGTGATGGGCCTGCCAGGCCGACACGGTGTGCGGCAGGGCTTGGGGATCGGCCAGGCCCACATCCTCCACAGCCATCCGAATCAGGCGGCGGGCTATGTAGAGAGGATCGGCCCCACCCTCCAGCATACGAGCCAGCCAGTAGAGGGCGCCGTCCGGGTCTCCGCCCCTGACGCTCTTGTGAAGGGCGGAAATGAGGTTGTAGTGCTCTTCTCCACCCTTGTCATAGAGGGCAAAGCGGTGCTGAAGCGCCTCCCGTGCCACCGCCAGATCCAGCACCCCACCGGGCCCGGCCAGGCGCCCCGCCACCTCCAGCGCACCGAGGGCCCGACGGGCGTCACCGTCACCGCCCTGGGCCAGGAAGTCCAGCGCCTCGGAGGTAGCCGAGAGACGCTCCTGGCCGAGACCACGCTCATCGTCGGCCAGGGCTCGCTCCAGGATCTCCCGCAGGGCCTCCGGGGAGAGTGGATTCAGGATCAGAACGGGAGCCCGGGAGAGGAGGGGCCGGTTGACCTCGAAGGAGGGGTTCTCGGTTGTCGCCCCCACCAGGATCACGGTCCCGTCCTCCACATGGGGGAGGAAGGCATCCTGCTGGGACTTGTTGAACCGATGGATCTCGTCGCAGAAGAGGATGGTTCGTCGGCCCGAGACCTCCAGACGGGTCCGGGCCTCCCGGATGATCTCCCTGACCCGGGCCACCCCCTCGGTGACCGCCGAGAAGGAGACGAAGGCTGCCTGTGTGTGATCCGCCAGGAGTCGAGCCAGGGAGGTCTTTCCGGACCCCGGGGGACCCCAGAGGATGCACGACGAGACCTGCCCCTGCTCCAGCATCCGCCGCAAGGGGCGGCCAGGTCCCAGAAGGTGATCCTGACCCCGCACCTCATCCAGCCCCCTCGGTCTCATCCGTGCCGCCAGCGGTGCGGGGACGGCCAGTCCGGCACCGGAGTCCGGATCCGCTCCGGAGCGGTCGTGGGCTGACGGGGTCTCCGGACCGCTGGGGCCGGGCCCGCCGCCGTCGGAGAAGAGGTCGAGTTCGTCGGCGCCGACGGGCCGGTTCGATGCGCCACGGGATCGGTCAGTCACGGGCCGGTCCCCTTCCCTGGAGCGCCGCACCCTCTCTCTCCATCCAGCGCCGGGCCTCATCGGCCAGTACCTCTTTGCGATTCACCTCCGGATCCTGAAGCACCCGATCCAGGAGATGGTCGAGAAGTTGACCGAAGTAACGACCGGGTGCATACCCCATCCGGATTAGGTCCCTTCCGGAGAAAGCCAGTTCACCGACGGAGAGGGGCACGTCACTGCGGTTGATCTGGCGCAGCCGACGGATCAATCGCAAAAGATCGTCGGGACGGCCACGTACGTCTGCGTCCGGCCATCCGCGGGCCACTCGGATCCGGCACTCGGCAATCCACAGACGGAACAGATCGGCAAGTCCCACGCGACCGACGCCGGACACCCAGCGGCGAAGCGTCTCCTGGGAGGCATCGGGGTGGGGGGGTTCCAATCCCCACTCCACGGCTCCGGCCACCTGGGCGATCCGGGCGTTGGACGAACGCAGGCGCTTCAGAAGAGCCGCGGCTCTCTGGCGGCCACGCTCTGGAGCGGACAATCCCTCCTCCCCTGCTCCCATGGGCTCCTCAGGAAGTCCCAAGCGGCCCAGGAGGGCCGCAAAGCGCAGATGCCAGCGATGGAGTGGGATCAGATCGGTGGTGAGAAGAGAGTGACTCCAGGTCCTCCCGGGATCCGGGCTCGCCTCCGTTGCCGACCCCAACGGCTCGGGGTGACTCACCAGAGCATCCAGTTCGGGATAGAGGAAGGCCAGTACGCCGCTTGCCGCATAGAGGGAGAGCGCCGCCGACGGACGAGGGTGGGTGGAGAGGATCTTCTCCAACTCCTCCCGGACCCGCTCCGGTGAGAGGATCCCCATCCGGGGAACGGCTTCCACGAGAGCCCGCCATGTGCCCGAGTCCACCTCCAATCGGTAGATCCCTGCGAACCTGAGGGCCCGGAGGATCCGGAGGTAGTCCTCGGCGAATCGCTCCCGGGGATCTCCCACCGTACGCAATCGGCGGCGGCGCAGGTCGTCCACCCCCCCGTACGGGTCATGGACAACCTTCCTGACCGGGTGCCACGCCACCGCGTTGATGGTGAAGTCCCGCCGAGCCAGATCCTCATCCAGGCTCTCGGCGAACGCCACCACCGCGTGCCGACCCGATGTCTCCACATCTCGTCGGAAGGTGGTGACCTCATACAGGACTTCGTCCCGGGCCAGGACCCCGACCGTGCCGTGATCAATCCCGATGGGAACGGTTCGTCGGAAGAGTCTCCGCACCTGCCCCGGCGGCGCGGCCGTGGCCAGGTCCCAGTCTCCGGAAGGTCGGCCGGCGAGCCCATCCCGCACGGCTCCGCCCACGGCCCATGTGCTGAATCCAGCTCGCTCCAGCGTTCGGCAGATCCAGGAGACGGCCCCCGGGGGGTTGAGGTCGATCATCCGGGTCGCACCGCGCCACCGTTGACGTTGAGGACCTCACCGGTCACGTGACGTCCCAACTGCGACGCCAGAAAGAGGATGGGCCCGGCCACATCCTCGGGGGTGGCGATGCGCCCCAGGGGAATCCGGGCCAATGCCCGCTCCCGCAGATCTCCCACTAGAACATCCTCGGTCATCTCGGTGTCGATCCAGCCGGGAGCCACAGCGTTCACCGTGATACCCCGGGGGCCCAACTCCTCGGCAAGCCCCTTGACCAGGGAATTCAGAGCTCCCTTGGAAGCGGCGTAATCCCCGTGACCCGCCTCACCCCGCTGGGCCGCGGTGGAGGTCACGACAATCAGTCGTCCATGGGCCGAGAGGCGCCTGGCCGCCTCACGACAGACCAGGAACATGGCGTCCAGATTGATGCCCAGCGTCCGCCGCCACTGGTCCAACTCCATTTCAGCCAGGGGGATGTCCTCCGGGGGCCAGATCCCGTGGTTCCCCACCACGATGTCGACCCCGCCCAGGGCTTCCTCAAATCCATCGAAAAGCCTCGCCACAGACGGCGGATGGTTCAGGTCGCCGGCAAAGGCCCACCCCCGGCGGCCCAACTCCTGGACCTCGTTGAGGATTGATCGGGCCTCCGCCTCCCGGCTCCGATAAGCCACCCCCACGTCGGCGCCGGCCCGGGCCAGAAGCCGGGCTACCGCACGCCCCACGCCCCTCGAACCGCCCGTGATGAGCGCTCGGCGCCCCTCAAGACCCAGGATGCCCCCGGCTCGGCTCATGCGGACATCCACTTCCCCCGGAGTTGCTCCCGGTGTTGGCACTCGGAGTGCAGGATCTCCTGGAGGATCTCCCGGGTGCGGTCGTCCAGGCTCCGGGCGAGAGCGGACTTGTAGAAGGCCACCTCGCCAGCCTCCCGGGCCCTCGCCTCCGCCTGCCACCCCTTCAGATCCCCCGCTCCCGGCGTGGGAGGGAGCTCCGGCGGGTGGTCACCCAACTCCAGGAGACGGGCCGTCAGTCGGGAAAGATGATGCTGCTCATCCGCCAGGAGTTCATTGAGACGTTCAACATCATCGGCCCTCCCCTCCTCCTCGGCCAGGGCGGCCAGTCGACGATAGAACGAACTCTGACGCTTCTCTCTCGCGCGCCCCTCTCGGAGCAATTCCACAATGCGTTGGGAAACGGGATCCACGGTACCACTCCCCTGAAGGTTGCTTGGAAGACGTAGTGTAGCCCGGACTGCCACGTTGCCGGGCCGGTCATTGGAAGCCGAAGGCCACGAGGAAACGACCCGGACATGGGTTCGAGACCCCAGGCCTCAGCGGAAGAAGGAGGTCAGACGCTCCCAGAAACCGCTCTGCACCTCCAGTGGAGGAACCGGGAGCGGGGAATCCCCCTCGAGGATCCTCCGGGGATTCGTGGTGGTCATGAGCTCCCAGGAGGTGAGGGCGACATCGGGATCTACTCCCTGGGTAACCAAGGCCTCCCGAGCCTCCTTCAGGAACAGCTTAAGGGATGGACGCCCGTGGAAGTCGGTGGCCAGACACTCCACCCATCCTCGAGCCAGAAGCCAGAGAGCCCGTCGCCGGGGCTCAGGCCCATAGGCGCCCACCAGGGACCCGTAGTTCACCTGAAACGGCACCCCACTCTCCCGCCATTCGCTGATCCGCCTCAGAGCCCCATTCCCCTCCCCGAGGCGGTAACGTTCGGGGTGGGCCAGGAGCATACGGTGTCCTTCCTCCACCAGCCTCGTCAGGACCGCGGCACTTCCTGGAGGCACCCGGAGTCGGGGCCACTCCACCAACAGCCATCCTCCCTCGCCGAGTTGGATCCGGGGGTCGGAAAGATCGGGCTCAGGATGATCCAGGGCCACCTCGTTGGATCGAATGAAGACCAGATCCGGGAACAGCTCGCCCACGGCGTCCCGGGCCAGGGCGAAGGAGTCGTCCATCTCCCGGAGTCGACGCTCAAAAGAGTCGGGGAGCAGGGTGAGGCTCCCCTCCAGGTGCGGGGTAGTGACGACGGTCCCGACTCCGGCGGCCACCATCCGACCGATTCCCTCCAGGACGTCCTCCACCGTGGTGGCCCCATCGTCCACACCAGGTACCAGATGGGAGTGGAGATCCACAGCACCGCCCACCTCCACGGCGGCCTCACCAGCGGAGTGGACGGAATCGAAACTCACCCGTCCTGTCCCCCCTGCAGCGCATCCAACAGGGCCACAAGGGCGGCATCCGGGTCAGGGGCGGCGGCGGTACGGCCGGCGGCATCGGTGAGGAGAGCGTCTGCGGCCAGGAGCGCGTAGGCGGTCTCTCTGTCCCGGCTGGGTCCCGAAAGCGCCCGGGCCAGTGCCCGAGCCGCGGCCGTTCCCAGTGATTCGGTGGAGGTGTCTTCCCCCTGGACGATGCCTCCATGGGCCTCATTCCAACGGGCCAGCTCCGCCGGCACACCCACCATGCGGCTAGCCAACGGAGGCCTCCAGCGCCCGGACCAGGAGCTCCTCACCCGATGCCAGCGCCTCAGGGAGACGCTCCGGGTCTTCGATGCCACCCTGCGCCATGTGGGGACGTCCTCCCCCACGGCCGCCCACCCTGGCGGCGAGGTCACGAACCAGGTCGCCGGCCCGGATTCCCCGCCCGATGAGATCATCGGTGACGAACACGAAGAGGGTACGCTTCCCGTCCACCTGCTCAGCGGCGACCACGGCGACGGTACGGACGCCCTCTTCCCGAACCGCATCCCCGTACCTCCGGGCGTCTTCAGCGTCCTTCACCTTCATCCGTACGGCTCGGTAGGTGACCACCTCCCCATCGGCCAAACCCAGTGCGTCCGGCCCGGGGATCTGTACCTCATGAACCACCTCAGCGCCACCTTCCGCTCCTCCCTGGCGGATCTCTTCCAGGAGTTGCTCAAGCTGGGCCCGTTCATCCAGGAGTTCCCGGGTCCGCTTCTGGAGATTGGCCGGTGGGGTCTTCAGGAGTTCAGCCACCTTTCCCAGCACTTCCTCCTTCTGTCGCAGGTGGGAGAATGCGCCGGGACCCGTGGTGGCCTCGATGCGACGGACCCCGGATGCCACGCCGCTCTCCCCCAGGATGACGAAGAGCCCAGCCTCACCCGTGTGCCGCAGATGGGTCCCCCCACAGAGTTCGAGGCTCACATCCGGAATCTCCACCACCCGGACCTCGTCCCCGTACTTTTCCCCGAAGAGGGCCATGGCGCCGCGACGGAGCGCTTCGTCCCGATCCACGATCTCCCACCGGACCGGATGGTCGTTCCAGATGGCCTGGTTGACCCGCTCCTCAATGAGAGCGAGCTCCTCAGCGGTCACGGGCCGGGGGTGGGAGAAGTCGAAGCGGAGCCGATCCGGAGCCACCAAAGACCCTCGCTGCGCCACATGCTCACCCAGGGTTTCCCTGAGTGCCGCGTGGAGCAGGTGGGTCACGGTGTGGTTCCGTTCCGTATCGTGACGACGGCGACCCTCCACCCGGGCATAGACCGTGGCACCGCTCCCGTCTCCATCCGGGCCGAAGGTTCCCTCCAGGATGCCCGAGACCACGGTGACGCCGGAGATGGTACGAACCCCATCCACTCTCACCGACCACCCCTCAGCCAGGATCCGTCCGGTATCGGAGACCTGCCCTCCCGCCTCTGCGTAGAAGGGATTGGGATCCAGGATCAACTCGAGCCGCTCTCCCTCCTGGCGGAAGCCGACGACTCGGGCCTCGGTGCCCTTGGAATCCCACCCAACCCAGCGCTGCTCAGGAGGGTCGTCCATGAGGGTCCATCCCTCCAGGGACTCCCCGGCACCCCGTTCCACGCCGGCAGTGGCGCGATCGGCCCGGCTTCGCGCTCGCTGACGATCCAGCGCCGCATGGAATCCCTCTACATCCACCAGATATCCGCGCTCCCGGGCCATGAGTTCGGTGAGGTCCAGCGGGAACCCAAAGGTGTCGTAGAGCTTGAAGGCCTCCTCCCCCGGGATGACTCGATCCCCGACGGTCCCTTCATGGGACAGGACCGGGGCAACCTCATCGAACCGGGCCATCCCCCCTTCAATGGTCTGGAGGAAGCGCTCCTCCTCCATCCGGGTGGTCTCCAGGATGGTGGATGAACGCTTCACGAGCTGGGGGTAGGCCTGCCCCATGACCCGGATCACCTCCTCCACCACCGCAACCAGAGTCGGCTCCCGGCGGCCTAGGAGCCAGGCGTGCCGGACCCCGCGCCGGAGGATCCGTCGCAGGACGTAGCCCCGCCCCTCATTGGAGGGGAAAACCCCGTCCGCCAGAAGGAAGGCCACCGCACGGCTGTGATCGGCCAGCACCCGATAGCTGACCCCTTCTTCCTTCTGGGCCTGGTACGGACGCCCCACCACGGCGGCGACCCGATCCAGGAGGGGGGTGAATAGATCCGTGTGGTAGTTGGAGTCCTTGCCTTGCAGGACCGCGGCCAGACGCTCCAACCCCAGGCCCGTATCGATGGAGGGGGCGGGGAGGGGATTCAGCGTTCCCGACTCGTCCCGGTCGAACTGCATGAACACCAGGTTCCAGAGCTCCACGATTCGACCGGTATCGCCTAGCGACTCGAATTCCTCCGCCGAAGTCACGGGGCTCCGACTCGCCTCGTCCCGAAGATCGTAGTGGAGTTCGGAGCAGGGTCCGCATGGTCCCGTGTCCGCCATCTGCCAGAAGTTGTCCTTGTCACCGAGTCGGAAGATTCGGCGGGCGTTCACTCCGGCCACATCCTGCCAGAGTTGATGGGCTTCATCGTCGGAGTGGTGGACTGTGACGTAGAGGCGCTCCGGATCGAGCCCAACCTCCTTGGTGAGGAATTCCCAGGCGAAATGGACGGCGTCCCGCTTGAAGTAGTCCCCGAAGGAGAAGTTCCCCAGCATCTCGAAGAAGGTGTGATGGCGGGCCGTGCGCCCCACCTCCTCCAGGTCGTTGTGCTTTCCGCCGGCACGCACACACTTCTGACTGGTTACCGCCCGGTTGAAGGGGACGTCCTCGTCTCCCAGNAATACGCCCTTGAACTGCACCATNCCGGCGTTGGTGAACAGGAGCGTGGGATCGTTGGACGGTACCAGGGGCCCACTGGGGCGGAGTTCATGCCCCCGGAGCTGGAAGTAATCCAGGAAGCGGCGGCGGATGTCGGAAGCCTTCATGCGTTGCCTGCGGTGTCTGTCACACGTTTCGGAGAAAGATCAAGCTGGGAAGATAAGGGCCGCCATGCGCCTCCTTCCAGTCCCGGTCGCGGCGGGTCAGGCGTCATCGGCGTCTGCTTCGTCCGCTTCCGCCTCCGAGGTCAACCCCATGGCCGCCCGGAGCTTGCCGTCGATTTCGTCTCGCACGTCAGCGTTCTCCAGGAGGAACTGCCGGGCGTTTTCCTTCCCCTGCCCCAGGCGCAGGTCTCCATAGGAGTACCACGCNCCGGACTTCTGCACGATGTCCAGATCGCTCCCCAGGTCCAGGAGCAGGCTCGTGTGCGAGATCCCCTCGTTGTACATGATGTCGAATTCGGCCTGCTTGAAGGGCGGCGCACACTTGTTCTTCACCACCTTCACCCTCGTCCGGTTCCCCACCAGGTCCGTTCCGTCCTTGATGGCCCCAATCCGTCGAATGTCCAGGCGAAGGGAGGCGTAGAACTTGAGGGCTCGGCCCCCGGATGTGGTTTCCGGATTGCCGAACATGACGCCCACCTTCTCCCGGATCTGGTTGGTGAAGATCACCGCAGTGTGGGAACGGTTCACGGCACCCGTGAGCTTCCGGAGAGCCTGACTCATGAGGCGGGCCTGGAGGCCCACATGGGAGTCTCCCATCTCCCCCTCGATCTCGGCCTTGGGAACCAGCGCCGCCACCGAGTCGATGACCACCACCTCCACCGCGTTCGAGCGGATCAGAACCTCGGCAATCTCCAGCGCCTGTTCCCCGGTGTCCGGCTGGGACACCAGGAGGTTGTCCACATCCACACCGAGCTTCCGGGCGTACTGTACATCCAGGGCGTGCTCCGCGTCGATGAAGGCGGCCACGCCACCGGTACGTTGGGCATTGGCAATGACGTGGAGACAGAGGGTGGTCTTACCGGACGACTCAGGTCCGTAGATCTCGGAAATCCTGCCCCGAGGCACCCCCCCGATGCCGATGGCGGCATCCAGGTTCACCGCTCCGGTGGGAATGGACTCCACCTGAATCCGGGCGCCATCCACCCCCATCCTCATGATGGCACCCTTCCCATGCTGCCGCTCGATCTGGCTGAGGGCGGTGGCCAGATCCTTCTGCTTCTGTTTGCTCAGCTCCGCCGTGGTCATCCGTCCAGCTCCCCTGTCCAGGTTTCAGCGGTTCGGGTCGGTACGACCCTCTCCGTCATGGAATACTAGAGCACCCGAATATAATGCGAAAGTCCGTGCGCGCTTCGATGCCTCGCCGTCTCTCCCGCTCGGGCAGGCATCAAGGTAGATGGACGACAGGGACCGGGGAATGGCCAGGTGGGTCGCCGCCACCTTCCTGGAGAAGGGCCGCCCCTGGTCGGATCGCCGTCCCGGGGGGCTCCGAAGATCCGCACCACCTGCCACCCCACACCTCGAGCCGCCGTCAGGCGAACTCCCCTCGGTTGGAACCCCGGAGCCGTCTGGTGGATTCATGCGGTGAACCCGGCTGAAAGCTCAGGGTATCATCACCCTCCGTGACGGTCGGGGCGTTCTGTTCACCCCTGGGCGTTCGCCGCCACTCCATGAGTATCGCTCGCTCCCGCCCGTCATCACCGCCTCCGTCTCCCACGGGATCCATGCGCCGTCCAATCGTCCTCGCCGGAACGCTCCTTGTCGCCGCGACTGCCTTCGTCGTGCTGGTGGGCACCACTTCCTCCCCGGGAGGGTCCACCTCGCCCTCTGTGACGCCCAGGGCCGACCTGCCGGACCATGCCTACTTCACCCAGGTGTTGGACCGGGTGGTGCGTATGCCACTGGTGGACTACCAGGCCCTCAAGGACGACCGTGAAGGGCTGGACGCCTACATTGAGAGCCTGGGCGCCACCCCTGAGTCCCTCCTGGACCAGTCGCCCCGGGCGGAGCAACTGGCCTTCTGGATCAACGCCTACAACGCATGCATGCTGCAACTGGTCATCGACCACTACCCCATCGAAGCCGGCGGCGTGGGGCTCTTTGGCGGGGTCAGGAACCGGGTGGCGGGCTACCCGGACAACTCGGTCTGGCAGATTCGGGACGTCTTCACCCGAAACCACTGTTTCGTGGCCGGCCAATACCGCTCCCAGGACGAGATAGAGCACGAGATCATCAGACCCCGGTTCGATGAACCGCGAATCCACTTCGCCGTGAACTGTGCTGCCGTCAGTTGCCCGGTCCTGTGGCCCATGGCCTATGAAGCCGACGTCCTGGAGGAGCAGTTGGACCGGGCGGTGCGCCACCTCATGGCAGGTGACGAGCACTTCCGGATCGAACCTGGTGAACCGGCGACCCTCCGCCTGAATCGGGTCATGGATTGGTACTCCGGTGATTTCGGTGGAGCGGAAGGGCTGAAGGCGTTCTTCGCCGGCTACCTTCCCCGGGAGCGGGCCGACATCGTTCTCAGACCCGACACCAGGGTTGAGTTCTTCAGCTACGATTGGACCCTGAACGACGTGGCCCGTTGACCGGAGCACCTGGCGAACACCGGGGCACCGACGCAGGAGGGCTCGGCGTCGTCATCCCCACCCTCAACGAGGCCCGAGCCCTTCCCGCCCTCCTCCGGGACCTGAGCCATCTGACCCCTCCCCCGCAGGTGGTGGTGGTGGACGGCGGATCCACAGATGAGACCCGGGAGGTAGCCCGGGAAGCCGGAGCCCAGGTCATCTGGGCGCCCCGGGGCAGGGGCACCCAGATGAATGTGGGAGCGGCATGCCTCTCCACACCGTGGCTCCTCTTCGTCCATGCGGATTCCCGGATCCCGCCGAAGACCCGCAGCGCCCTTCAGGACTGGCTCCAGTCGCCTCCCTCCCATGAGGCCGCTCACTTCGCATTTGAGCTCGATGCCCGGGGTCCCTTGTGGAGTTTCATCACCGTGGGTCAGCGGCTCCGGGAGGCTCTGACCGGGATGGCGTACGGAGATCAGGGACTCCTCCTCTCCCGAAGACGGTGGGAAGCGGTGGGAGGGTTCCCCCACCTTCCCCTCATGGAAGATGTGGAGATGGTGCTCCGTCTCCGCCGGAGCGGGGGCTTGGCACGGATCCCCGCCCCGCTGGTGACCAGCGGTCGCCGCTACCGCAGGTCCGGGGTGATCCGGGGGTGGCTCCGAAACACTGCGCTCATCAGCCTCTACCGCATGGGAGTTCCCTCCCACCGGCTGGCTCCCCTCTACCCGCCCTACGCTCCCCAACCCAAGACTCCCGGCGGTGGGGAGGCGCCTTCCCGCGGTCCAACCTCTGGGGACTCTGCCGGGCCACCCGCCTGCCAACCGACGGAAGGTGAGGTCGGAGCACCCCTCCCCTTCTCAGATGGGAGCTTGCCCCTGGTCCTGGTCTTCGCCAAAGCCCCACGGCCAGGACAGGTGAAGACCCGTCTCGCCGCCGATCTGGGCGAGGAGACGGCGGCACGAATCTACCGGACCATGGGACGCACGGTGGTGGACGGACTCCGGGGTGGCCCCTTCCGGATCCGGGTGTGCTTCGCCCCGGCCGACGCCAGAACCGAAATGGCCGACTGGTTGGGTCGCGCCGACTTGGACTTCCATCCCCAGAGCGATGGGGACCTGGGGCACAGGATGGAGACGGCGGCGGCGGAGGCGTTCCGTTCCGCATCCCGGGTCTGCCTGGTGGGGACCGATACCCCGGACCTGGACCACCGGGTGGTTGTGGAGGCTCTGAGGGGGCTGGAGGACGCCGACGCCGTGGTGGGTCCGGCTCGGGACGGTGGATATTATCTTCTGGCGCTGAATCGCCTCGAACCCAGTCTCTTCCGGGATGTCCCCTGGAGCACCTCCAGGGTCCTGGAGACCACCCTGGCCCGGGCCAAGGAGGCTGGACTCACCGTCAGGACCCTCACAATGCGAGTCGACGTGGACCGGATCACCGACGTCCCCCCCAATCTCATGGAAGCCCACCCGTGACGGAGCTCTTCGCAGGCCCCTGGGGGCCTGTCATCATCTTCGGGCTCCGCATCGTGGACGTGACCCTGGCCACCATGCGCATGCTCCTGATCATGCGGAACCAGAAGGTCGTCGTCCCCGTCATCGGCTTCTTCGAGTCGGCCATCTGGGTCCTGGCCATTGGCACGGCCATCCAGAATCTCCATTCGGTCTGGCACATCCTGGGATACGCAGGCGGATTCGCCAGCGGCAACCTGGTCGGACTCTGGGTGGAGGGGAAGCTGGCCATGGGTCTCGCCTCCATCCGGGTCATCTCTCGGAATCGAGGAGAGGAGGTGGCGGACGCCCTCCGCCATCAGGGATTCGGGGTGACGGAGTTTTCCGGCTACGGTCGGGAGGGGCGGGTGGAACTCCTCCTCACACTGGTGAAGAGGAGGCAGATCAATCGGGTCCTGGATACTGTGGAACAGGAAGACCCGGAGGCCTTCATCTCGGTGGAAGAACCCCGGACCATTCGCCGGGGCTGGCTCTTCGGCACCCGGAAGAAGTAAGCGGGTCCAGGAGCTTCAGGATCCGGAGGAAGTGCCCAGGGACGCGCTTCTTCAGGACACGGGAGAGGTGGACTGGTGCCGGCGTACCAGCGCCTCCAGCGACGCCCGGACGGCGTCAGCCACCGCGCCCAGGTCTCCATCGGCGACCTGGTGATGCAGGACGGCCCGGACCCGGCTCCCGCCGAAAGGCCCCACCCGGACTCCCCGTCTCCCAAGCTCCGCAAGGAAGTCGGACACCGCCACCCCGGTCCCCGCCAGGTCCAGCATGAGGATGTTTGTCGCCGGTGGGGTCACCCGTACTCCCGGGATCCGGGCCAGCGCGTCGCCCAGTTCCCGGGCCCGCCTGTGATCCTCCGGGAGGAGGGGGAGGTGGTGGTCGAGAGCGTAGATCCCCGCCGCAGCCAGAAGCCCCGCTTGCCGCATCTGGCCCCCCAGGCGGCGGCGGATCCGCCAGGCTCGCTCCAGAACACCTCCAGACCCCGCCAGCATGGAGCCCACCGGTGCCCCCAGACCCTTGGAGAGACAGGTCATCACCGTGTCCACCGGCTCCGCCAGCCGTGCCGGCGGCAGATCTTGCGCAGCGGCGGCATTCCAGAGCCGAGCACCGTCCAGATGGACAGCCAACCCGGCCTCCCGGGCCATCCCCGCCAGCCGGGCCGTCCGCTCCGGGGTCATGACCCTCCCCCCCGAATCCAGGTGACTGTTCTCCAGCGCCAGGAGCGAGGTCCGAGGGTGGAAGGGAGAGGGCGGACGAAGCGCAGCCGCCAATTCAGCCTCTGCCAGAACGCCCTCCGCCGCCGTCACCGTTCGAACCAGAAGCCCGCCGTGGGCGGCAGGCCACCCTTCCTCGTAATGGAGAATGTGGGCCCTGGCCTCCACCAGGATCTCGTCACCGGGCCGGGTCTGGGCCAGGATCCCGCACTGGTTCGCCATGATCCCGGAAGGAAAGAAAAGAGCCCGCTCCTTCCCCAGGAGCGCAGCCACCCGTTCTTCCAGGCGGCGGACGGTGGGATCCTCTCCGAAGCAGTCGTCCCCAACCTCCGCCCGAACCATGGCCTCCCGCATGGCGGGAGTGGGGAGGGTGACGGTGTCGCTCAGGAGATCGATCACCGGTGCCTAACCTTTGAGGCGATCCTCGACCCGAGCGATGCGCCGGGCAATGGCCACTGCCCACCCGAACAGGAGGGCCCATGCCACGGCGTAGGCGGCGAAGACGTGCCAGAAGTGCCGCATCTGACGTCCGGGCTGGCCTGCCGCCTGGGCATGGAGGAGTTCCGGAAGAACCAGGAGGAAGCCCACAGCCACGATGGGGAGAAGGACTCTCAGGGATTTCATGATCATTCGCTGGGAAGGAAAGATGGATCTATTCGACGTCCGGAGCTTCATGGGGCCATCACCTCCTCCGGCGTCGCGGACCGGGTCGGATTGAGCCGGGCCGCCTCCACCCGATCGGCGTAGGCCTCAAGGCGAGCGGCTGCATAGCGGAAGAGGAAGAGGGAGAGGAAGACCAGAGTCCAGGCGCCCAGAGCCGTGAACACGGTGGTAGCCATGTCGGGGTGAAGCTGGGGTCCATCAACCCGGGCGACCACCGGTTGGGGGTGGAGCGAGCGGAACCAGTAGACGCTCATGTGGATCAGGGGGATGTTCAGCGCCCCCACCACCCCCACTACCGCGGCGAATTTCCGACCTCGGTCCAGGTTATCGGTGGAGCTTCGCACCAGGAAGTACCCGAGGTAGATGAACCAGAGGAGGAGGGTCAGGGTGAGACGGGGCTCCCAGGTCCACCAGGTTCCCCACGCCAGGCGCGCCCAGAGGGGTCCGGAGGTGAGGACGATGGTGGTGAAGATCATCCCCCCTTCCGCCGCCGCCCGAGCCGCATGGTCCAGCTTCTCTTCTCCCAACCAGAGGTAGACGGCGCTACAGAGCGCCACAATCCCGAAGGCGAAGAAGCCCACCCACGCCGCCGGCAGGTGGATGTAGAAGATCCGCTGGACGATCCCCATGCTCGCCTCCGTGGGGACCCAGAAGAACACCTGCCAGTGGAAAAGGATGGTCAACGCCACCCCCAGGAAGCCCAGAACGACTCCCGCCCACCGTACCGTGCGAAGCGACATCTCGGTCAATCCTCCACAATGAATCGAAAGAGCCCCACCCCTGCGGTAAGGGCCACCAGGGTGAAGGCGGCCAGCACCCGAAGGCTGTAGGCCGACTCGCCGGGCGAGAGGCCCGCCAAAAGGTCGGCCGTGGCGGCCGCACCAAAGGTGATGAGGGGAACGAGCAACGGGAAGAGGAGGATGGGTAGAAGTGTGTCGCCCATCCGCGTTCCCGCCGTGATCCCGCTGAAGAGCGTGCCCAGGGCCACGAACCCTACGGTACCCGTGAGGAGGACCCCGATGAGCGGCAGGGGGTTCCCGGGAAGCCGGACCTGGAAGAAGAGGGCAAAGACCGCCACCGTGAGTGCCGTGACCCCGGCGAGGAGCACCGTATTGGCCACCACCTTACCGAGGTAGAGGGCATCTCTGGGGACCGGCGCCACCAGGAGCCCGTCCAGCGCTCCGTCTTCCTTCTCCAGTTCGAAGGTTCGCCCGAGCCCCAGGAGACCCGCCAGGGAGATAACGATCCAGATCATCCCCGCCGCCAACTCCCTGGGGTGCACCACCGTCCGATCCACGGCGTAGTTGAAGAGGATGGCCGTGAGAACCACGAAAGCCCCCATGGCCGCGATCCGCTCCTTGGTCCGGAACTCCACCCGGAGATCCTTGGCGGCGATGGCCCGGATCTGCCCGAGGTACTCCCTCACGAAGCAGTCACCTCCACATGCTCCCGGTAGAAGCGCTCTTCCCCTTGGGCTGGGAACTCATCACGAGCCCCCAGGAAGACGAAGCGGCCATAGGCCTGGATGGCCACCCGATCGGCCAGCGCCAGCCCCTCGGCGAGATTGTGGGTGACCAGCACCACGGTCCGGTCCCCGTCCCGGAGGCGCACCAGGACCTCCCGGAGGAGCGCCGAGGCGTGAATATCCAGCCCGGTGAAGGGTTCGTCCAGCAGTACCAGTGAGGGATCGTGGAGGAGGGTCCGGGCCAGGGCCAGCCGTTGGCGCATCCCTCGGGAGAATCCCCGGACCTGGCGGTGGGCGTGAGCTGCGAGCCCCACATCGACCAGGGCCGATTCCACCCTCCCCTCCAGCCCGTCAAGCCCGTAGAGGCGGCCGTAGAAGCTCAGGTTCTCCCGAGCGGTGAGGGGCCCGTAGAGGAAGGTGCGGTGGGAGAGCACGCCAATCTCCCGACGCCACGCCGTTTCTGCCGGATCCCGGGGTTCGCCCCGGAACAGGATCTCCCCCGAGTCCGGGCGAAGCGAGCCTCCGAGCATACCCAAAAGGGTGCTCTTCCCCGCCCCGTTGGGGCCGAGTACGGTGAGAAGCTCGCCCAGCGCCAGGGAGAAGGAGATACCGTCCACCGCCCGCACCACTCCGAATGTGCGGCTCAGGTTCCGGGCCTCCAAAAGGGGCGGCTGCGGCTCGAGTCGTTCCTCGTCGCTGGCCAAGGGGAATTCGGCTCAGGAAGAACCGCCGGCGGGGGAGCCGGACGGCGCCGCCGGCGGCGAAGCCGCCAGTGCACTCCCGCACGCCGAACAGAAGCGGCTGCCCACTGGGTTGGGATGTCCGCACTCGCGACAGATCAGTCCCTCCTTGAGGCTGCTCCGGAGGGCGCGGATCTCATCCTCCACCGCCGAATCGCCGGCGATCGTGGCCACCCGGCCGTTGGTGGCCGCCCTCTTCTCGGCCTCCGCCGCCTCTCTTCCCTGCCGTGCCGCCCACTCCTGCTCCTCTTCCGCAAGGGCCTCCAGCGCCTCCGAGGCGATCTCCCGCTTCATCTTCCGGTAGTCGTCCTCGTCCAACTTCCCGGCGTGGTAGTCGTACTCCACGTCCCGAAGGGCGAAGAGGGCGATCCGCTTCCTGTGCTGAGCCTCGGTGAGCTCCTCTTCACTGCGATCCATGGGCGCGGACCGTCCCGACACCAGTGGATGGAGGATGAAGAAGACCACCAGGGTGGCCAGTACGATCCCCAGAATGAACGTCATGGGGCAGCACCCACCGGAGTACGAGCGGGTTCGGCGGAGGAGCGATCACCATCGGCACCGGCCCCAATCCCCGGATCCCCGGGTCCCTTTTCATCATCCCGTCGCCCCGGTGTGGCCCCGGTGGAGCCCGCCCGCTGCTGGGGAACGGGGCCGCCCGGCCACATGGCGATGAGGGTGCCGATGGCGATGATGAGCCCGCCGTACCAGATCCAGGGGACCAGCGGATTCACCATTACCTGGAAGGTGGCTCTCTGGAACTGGGGGTCGTTCCCCATCCCCACCTGCTCATCAAGCGTAGAGAGGATCACGTACAGATCCTCAAAGGCGGTGGACCGGATTCCCACCTCGGTCATGGGCTGCGGGGGCGCCTCGTAGAAGCGCCGCTCCGTGGTCATGGTCCCCAGGGGCTGGCCGTCCCGCTCCACTCGCATGAGGGCGATCCATTGCCACATGTTCTGGGCCCTGGCGGTGGAAAGACCCTCATAGGTCAGGGTGTAGGTGTGCCCGAAGGCCGAGGTGATGCTCACCGACTCGCCGGGCACCATGGACTGCCGCACTTCCCGGTCGAAGGCGGCGCCGGCAAACCCCATGAACATGACCACCACACCTACATGGACGATGTAGCCGCCCCACCTCCGCCGATTCCGCTTCACCAGGTGGGTGAAGGCAATGGCCAGATTCTCCCCCTCGATCCGGGCCCTGGCCCGGGTCCCCTTCCAGAACTCCACAGCGATGATCCAGAGAACGAACACGCCGATGGCGAAAGTGAGAAGGGCGTAGAGGTGCCGAACCCCCATGACCCAGAGCACCACCCCGGTACCGATGCCCACCGCAGTGGGAATCAGGAAGTTCTTCTTCAGGTTCCGCGCACTGGCGCGACGCCAGGCAATGACCGGGCCGATCCCCATGAGGGCCAATAGCATGAGGCCGATGGGGATGTTCACCTGATTGAAGAAGGGCGGCCCAACCGACACCTTGGATCCGGTGATGCCTTCGGTGATGAGGGGGAACATGGTCCCCCAGAGCACAGCGAAGCCGGCGCCGAGAAGGACCAGGTTGTTCAGGAGGAACGCCGACTCCCGGGAAAGGAACGACTCGAACTGTCGGTCACTCCGAAGTTGCGGCAGCCGCCACAGGATCAATATGGCGCTGATGGCGAACGTCACCCCCATGAAGCCCAGGAACGCGTAGGCGATTTCCAGGCTCAGGGCGAAGGAGTGAACGGACTCGATGAGACCCGACCGGGTCAGGAAGGTGGCGAAGATGGTCATGATGAAGGTCAGACAGACCAACGCCATGTTCCAGATCTTCAGCATCCCCCTGGACTCCTGGATCATCACCGAGTGGAGGAAGGCCGTGGCCACGATCCAGGGCAGGAGCGAGGCATTCTCCACCGGATCCCAGAACCAGTATCCGCCCCACCCCAGCTCCTCGTAGGCCCACCGCATCCCGAAAACGATCCCCAGCGTCAGGAAGAACCAGCTGGTGAGGATCCACTTCCGGGTCACCTCGATCCACCGGGCATCGAGCCGCCCCGACAGGAGGGAGGCGATGGCGAAGGCGAAGGGGATGGTGAAGGCGGTGAAGCCCAGGTACAGCGTGGGCGGATGGATGGTCATCCAGTAATTCTGGAGCTGCGGGTTCAACCCGCGACCATCCTGGGGAGTGAAGGGCAGCCGCTCGAAGGGCGGAGTGATGAAGAGGGTGATCCCGATGAAGAAGGCGATGACCAGAAGGAGCACTCCCGACACCCAGGGCATGAGGTCCCGGTTCTTCTTCCGGTTCAGCCAGACCGCCAGTGCGGAGAAGAATCCCAGGTTCAGGGCCCAGAAGAGGAGGGATCCCCGTTGGCCGGCCCACAGTCCCGAGACCTTGAAGTACGTCTCCAGGTTTCTGCTGGAGTAATTGGAGACGTACCAGAAATCGAAGCGGTCCGTCAGGAAGGCGGCGATAATACCCGCCGACGCCACCGCAAGGAGGGCGAAGACGGCGTAGACGCTCCGCTCCGCCGAAAGAACCAGGTCACCCCGACCCCAACGCCCTCCCAGGAACGCCATGACGGCGCCCCAGAGGGTGATGGGAAGGGAGATCCAGAGCGCAAACTCCCCTATGGCTGGAAGCACCGTCAAATGCCTCCGTTCCGAGCGTACGCGTCCTCACCGGTGGCCTCGACGTAGAGTTCCCCCGCACCGTACCCGGCGTCGGGATACACTTCCCCGTACCCTGCGTAGGAATCACCGTCACCGTACCCGGCGTAGGGATCCTCGGCTCCGTAGCCGGCGTCCCGATCGTCCATATCCTCGGGCAGGGCCTCGTAGCGACTTCCGCACTTGGTGAGGACCTCGGTCGCCTCGAAGATCCCATCGCCCAGGTAGCGACCCTCCATCACGACCTCCGCCTCATCGGTGAAGGTGTCCGGGAGGGGGTGACGGAAGTGGACGATGAGCTGCACATCCCGGTTGTCCGGATCAACCACCACGAACTGGTGCTTCAGTTCATCAGTATGGGCCACCAGACTGCCCGGAAGGACGTCCCCACTCACTTTCACCCCTCGTTGCATCCGTTCCGACTGTTCCGCTCCGTCCTCCATCCGTTCCAACAGTTCGGTGGGGGTGAGGTAGTAGACCATGGTGTCGGTGATTCCGGTCCAGATGAGCCACGTGACAATAGCGGCGACTCCGACCAGGCCGGCAAAGAACCTTCTATCCCTGTTCATGGAAGACTCCGAAGGGGGATCGAGCGGGGGGTGTCAAGCAGTGATGACAACTTACCGGTTGAGCGATGACGGTTCAATGATTTCCGGATTCGGCTCGAAAACTCCGGGCCGCCTCCACCGCTCGTTTCCAGCCTACCCGGAGCCTTTCGCGGTGATCCACCTCCGATTGCGGGTTGAAAATCCGGGCCTCTCCCTGCGCCTGTAGGAAGTCTTGTGGGCTCTGCCACAACCCCACCTGGAGACCAGCGAGACCGGCGGCCCCCAGCGCCGTCGTCTCCACCACCGCGGGGCGCTGGACCGGGATTCCCAGGAGGTCGGCCTGGAACTGCATGAGCCAGTCGTTGTCAGCGGCGCCGCCGTCGACGCGGAGTTCGGGGGCGCGGACGCCAGAATCCGCTTCCTGGGCCCGGAGCACCTCTTCGGTACCATACGCCATGGCCTCCAGCGCCGCCCGGACCAGGTGGGCGTCCCGGGTCCCCCGGGTCAGGCCGAAGATGGCGCCGCGAGCGTCGGGGTCCCAGTGGGGGGCGCCCAGCCCCACGAAGGCCGGGACGAAGTAGACCCCATCGTTGCCCTCAAGGGAGCGGGCCATGGCCTCGGAGTCCGGCGCCGATTCCAGAAGGCCCAGACCATCCCGTAGCCACTGGATGGCGGCGCCGGCGATGAATATGGACCCTTCCAGGGCGAAGGCCGGTTGCCCCCGGGCATCGCAGGCCACGGTGGTAAGCAAGCCGTGCTGGGAGCGGACGATTTCCTCTCCCGTATGCAGAAGGAGGAAGGCACCGGTCCCGTAGGTGTTCTTGGCGGAGCCCGCGGTCCAGCAGCCCTGCCCGTAGAGCGCCGCCTGCTGGTCGCCGGCCACCCCGGCGATGGGCGCTTCCACCCCCAGATAGTGTCCCTGGGAGACCCCGAAGTCCCCGGAACTCGGTCGCACCTCCGGCAGGATACCGGCCGGTACCTCCAGGATGTCGGCCAACTCCGGTCCCCAACCACCGGACTCCAGGTCGTAAAGGAGCGTCCTGGAGGCGTTGGTGGGATCGGTTGCATGGACCTGGCCCCGGGTCAGGACGTGGATGAGCCAGGAGTCGATGGTACCGCAGGCCAACTCCCCAGCCTCAGCCCTCCGGGCCAGGTCGGGACGGTGTCGGAAGAGCCAGGTGAGTTTGGTCCCGGAGAAGTATGGATCCAGGAGGAGTCCGGTCCGGCGCTTCACCTCCTCTTCCTTCCCCTGGGCGCGGAGGGTGCGACAGAGCTCAGCGGTCCTCCGATCCTGCCAGACGATGGCGCGGTGGACCGGTCGTCCCGTCTCCCGGTCCCAGAGCACGATGGTTTCCCGTTGGTTTGTGATGCCGATCCCCTCAACGCGGTGGGGCTCCCGATTCCGGGCGGCCTCCAGGGCACCCCGGGCCACCCGGATGGTCACATCCCGAATCTCCTCGGCGTCGTGCTCGACCCATCCGGGCCTGGGAAAGTGCTGGGTGAATTCGGAGTAGTCCCGGCCCAGGATCCGGCCGTCGTGGGCAATGACCAGGGCCGTGGTTCCGGTGGTACCCTGATCCAGGGCGAGGATGGACGGGGTGACGGACATGGAGAGAGGGGGATCGAGGTGAACGGTCGGGCTCCCCCCCGAGAGTAACAGCCCTTCAGCGCCCGGGCACGGATGGAGGGAAGCGGTAGGGACGGCCCACTTCCCGGAGAAGGCGGATGAGGAGGGGAATGGCAAGCCCCACGACGGCCGAATAATCTCCCTCGATTCCATCCACAAGGGTGGCGCCCAGCCCCTGGATCCCGTAGGCGCCGGCCTTGTCCAGGGGTTCACCGGTGAGGGCGTAGCCCCGAGCCTCCTCTTCGCTGAACGAGCGAAAGCGGACCCGGGTCACCTGGACGCCCGACACCACTCGCAGGCCGGTAGCCGGATCCATCCGCGCCAACGCCAGCCCGGTGTGGACGTGGTGCTCCCGACCCGAGAGGCTGAGGAGCATGGCTACCGCATCATCCGAGTCCCGGGGCTTTCCCAGGATCTGACGCCCCAATGCCACCACGGTGTCGCCCCCCAGCACCGGAACGCCCCCGGTCTCAGCGGAGACCGCCTCGGCCTTGGCTCTGGCCAATCGTTCGGTGAGTTCCGACGGGGACTCTCCGGACAAGGGCGTCTCGTCCACCTGGGCGGGTCGGACCTGGTGGGAGATGCCGAGGCCCGAGAGTAGGGCCGATCTGCGAGGGGAAGCCGACGCCAGGATGAGCCGGAGGCGTCCACCGGGCTCAGGGGTACCGGACATCGTCACCCCTCCCCACCCCCGCCGGGGCCTCGCTCCAGGATCAGGGTCACCGGTCCATCGTTAAGGAGACGCACCTCCATCATGGCACCGAACTCCCCCGTCTCCACCGGCTGGGAGGTTTCGGCACGGAGGAGTTCCACGAAACGCTCGTAGAGCGGGATGGCCACCTCCGGCGCCGCCGCCTGGACAAAGGAGGGCCGCCGGCCCTTTCGGGTATCGCCGTAGAGGGTGAACTGACTGGCCACCAGGATCCCGCCACCCACCGAGGCCAGGGTCTCATTCATCTTCCCGTCCGCGTCGTTGAAGATCCTCAGTCCCACGATCTTCCGGGCCATCCAGGCAAGGTCCTCCTCCGTGTCCCCCTCGGTGAACCCCACCAGGAGGAGAAGACCCCCATGGATGGCTCCCGACACCTCCCCCTCGATGGTGATGGAAGCCTCCCGGACCCGCTGCAGGACGACCCTCATTCCACCGTCACCGACTTGGCCAGGTTCCGGGGTTGATCCACATCGCACCCTCGCAGGACGGCGATGTGGTAGGCCAGGAGCTGCAGGGGAATGGAGGTCAGGATGGGGAGAAGGACGGGGTGGGTCTCAGGCACCCGGATGAAGTGATCCACCTTCCCCTGCAACTCCTCGACCCCGTCGTTCACCACGGCGATGACCTGCCCCCGCCGAGCCTTCACCTCTTCGATGTTGGACACGACCTTGTGATAGACCCCGTCGTGGGGAGCCAGGAAAACCACAGGCATCTTCTCGTCGATGAGTGCGATGGGCCCGTGCTTCATCTCGGCGGCGGGATAGCCCTCGGCGTGGATGTAGCTCACCTCCTTCAGCTTGAGCGCTCCCTCCAGGGCCGCCGGGAACTGGTAGCCCCGTCCCAGATAGAGGAAATTGGGGGCGTCCCGGTACAGTTCGGCGAGGCGGCGGATCTCGTCGTTGAGCTTGAGGATCTCCGTCACCTGCCCGGGGAGTTCCTGGAACGCCTTCACCAGACGGCGGCCCTCCAGGATGGAGAGATCCCGCCGGCGCCCCAGATAGAGGCTGAAGAGGGCCAGCGCCGCCACCTGACTGGTGAATGCCTTGGTGGATGCCACACCGATCTCGGGGCCGGCGTGGAGGTAGACTCCGAAGTCCGTCTCCCGGGCGATGGAGCTCCCCACCACATTCACGATCCCCATGACGGTGGCCCCCCGCCTCTTCGCCTCCCGGAGCGCAGCCAGCGTATCCGCCGTCTCCCCGGACTGGCTCACCACGATGACCAGGGTTCGCTCATCCACCACCGGGTTCTTGTACCGGAATTCGGAGGCGTACTCCACCTTGGTGGGGATCCGGGTGATCTCCTCCAGCATGTATTCGCCGATGAGCGCCGAGTGCCAGGAGGTGCCGCAGGCCGTGATGATGATGCGCTCCACCGACAGGAGGTCATGGTCGGCCACGGTGATCCCTCCCAGACGGGCCGCGCCCTCCTCTTCCAGAAGCCGACCCCGGGTCACGTCCCGGAGAGTCTGGGGCTGCTCGAAGATCTCCTTCAGCATGAAGTGCTCGAAGCCACCCTTCTCGATGGCCGCCAGATCCCAGGTGACCTCGTGGACCTGGCGTCGCACCGGACCCTGCCGAAGGTGGAAGGTACGGTAGCCGTCCGGGGTCAGGACCGCGTAGTCCCCCTCGTCCAGGTAGACCACGTCCCGGGTGTGGGCCACCACCGCCGCAGCGTCGGAACCGACCAGGAGTTCACCGTTGGACCCGATCCCCAGCAGCAGGGGCGAGCCCTGCCGCGCCGCCACAATCTTGTTGGGATCCCGGCTGCTCACCACGGCAATCCCGTAGGCCCCGATCACCTGGTCCAGGGCAGCCACCACCGCATCTTCCAGGGCGCCTCCCTGCGGCCAAAGCCGATCAATGAGGTGGACCACCACCTCGGTGTCGGTGTCGCTGCGAAACTGGACCCCCTCTGCCTCCAGCTTCTGGCGAAGGACGCCGGCGTTCTCGATGATCCCATTGTGCACCAGGGCAATGGTCCCATCCGTCGAGAGGTGGGGGTGGGCGTTGACCTCGGTGGGAGGGCCGTGGGTGGCCCAGCGGGTGTGCCCGATCCCGCAGAGGCCAGGGAGTCCGGCCCGGCCCACGGCGGCTTCCAGGGCATCCAGCTTCCCTGCCCGGCGTATGGTGTGGAGAGTGCCGTGCGGATCCAGCACTGTCGCCCCCGCCGAATCATACCCTCGGTACTCCAGGCGCCGAAGCCCCTCCAGGAGCACTGTGGAAGCCTGCTTCCCTCCGATGTATCCCACGATTCCGCACATGGACCGACCTGCCTTCATTCAGGAAAGTTGAAACGGGTAACGCCACCAGGGTGAGAGGGGACGCCCGATCACCGTCATGAGGAGTAGGAGCCGTCAGGAGCCCACCGAGGCCAGGATCTCACGACCACGGCGCACCAGATCGGCGGCCTGGTCCTCGTCAGGCGCCTCAGCGATGAACCGCACCACCGGTTCGGTACCGGAGGGACGGATGTGGAGCCACTCCCTCCGGTGGGGCCAGGAGAGTCGAATCCCGTCGGTTCGATCCACCTGGACCCCGGAACCCTCTTCAGCCTTGCCGTCGCCGAGCTCGGCGACCAACGCAGCGTACCCCTCAGGGATCCTCTCCCGGGGGAAGGGCGCCTTCTCCTTCACAATCCGGTATCGGGGCCAGCGGTCCACCGCTTCAGCCAGGCTCCGGCCCGACTCCATGAGATGCTGCAGGATGAGGGCCACGCCGAGGGGGGCGTCTCGGGTGAAGTGGAGCCGAGGGAGGATGATCCCGCCATTTCCCTCCCCACCCACCACAGCCCCCTCAGCCTGCATACGTCGGGCCACATTCACCTCGCCCACCGGGGCCCGGAAACAGGGAACCCCCGCGGCCCGCGCCACATCCTCCACCACCTGACTGGTGGAGAGGTTCGTTACCACCGGCCCCCGCGCCCACTCCCGGCCCAGGACCACCTCAGTACAGAGCGCCAGGGTGAGGTCCTCACCCACGGCCTCGCCGCCACCGTCCACTAGGGAGAGACGATCCACATCCGGGTCCACCGCAAAGCCGAACTCCGCTCCGGAGCTTCTGACCAGCTCACCGAGACCCGACAGATTGGCGGCGGTGGGTTCCGGGTCCCGGGGGAAGCGGCCATCGGACTCGAGTCCCATCCCGCTCACCCGACATCCCAGCTCCGCCAGGAGACGGGGAACCATCCTCCCCCCAGCGCCATGCACGCAATCCAACGCCACGTGGAAGGCCCGCCGACGAAGCCCCTCCACATCGATGAAGGGCAGGTCCAGGATGGCCTGCACGTGACGATCGATGGCAGTGGCATCCAGCGATGTGCTGCCGAGTCGGTCCCAGGGAGCCCGGGGCAACTGGCCACGGGCCAGATAGGCCTGAAAGCGGGCCATCCGCTCCCCATCCAGGAAGAGTCCGTCGCCGCCGGCGAATTTCAGGGCATTCCACTCGGCCGGGTTGTGGCTCGCCGTGACACCGAGCGCCCCC
>SL_3KL_010_SEDDRAFT_10000566_pt1 | contig 30733 bp, 27 predicted proteins | sample SodLakKL_010_SED_2_FD_10381 | JGI IMG/M metagenome (IMG submission 10381)
CATTGAAATATTTGACTGAATCAAAAAGTACAGCAGCGTAAATAACCAAATAACCTTAGATGACTGTCGTTTGAGTTTCAACTAATAGAGGAACAATCTCTAAGCAACCAATGATTGTAAAAAATTCTGACAACTCTTTCGGAGGAAAGAATATATTTCTACTTACTCCGAGTAAGCTCGATGATACAGAGTATAGTATGAATAATTATAACTATATATTTCAAGAATACGTTCAACAGCATTCCCAATTATCTCGATTGAATAAATATTCTTTGAATACCTTGAGGATAATAACGTCGAATTTATGTAGCGAGGTGCAAGTATTAAGTTCTGCACTTAAAATGGGCGTTGGGAGAAATATAGTTGATAACATAGGTTCGGGCGGCATTGGTGTAAAAATAAATAATAATAATGGAGCATTAACGAATTATGGGTTAGATAAATACTTCAAAAAGCATTACAAACATCCTCTTTCAAAAGTTATATTTAAAGAATATCGTGTGCCGGGATATAAGGAAGCGGTAAAAATGTGTGTTGATAATCATAGGATGTTATTTCAGTTGGGATTTATTGCCTGGGATATTGCGATAGATAAAAATAGTAAACCTTTATTGATAGAAATTAACCTGAAAAAACCTGAAATTAATCATCCACAAATATTTAATGGTCCCTTATTTGATAAAGAGTTGGATAATATAGTATATCATATTAAGTTTCCAAGATTATTTAAATTATTAAATGCCATACATAATGTATAAAAATATATTAGTATATTTAAGAAAGATTATATTGAGGTTTGAGAAATATTTAAAGAAATTAGAACAAGCAATATATTGTAAATACCATATCGTTGGAGGAAAACGGTTTTTAAAGAATAATAAAATTAAAATAAGAAATTATGATATGGTATATGTGAATAAAATAAAAGAATATTTAAACAAACACTTCAAGGGTTACGATAATCCCATGTGGCATTTGTATTATTATTCGATGAATAGAATACAGCGAATAGAGTATATACCGCCTGATTTGTGGTTTGGAAGAATTGTTTCCAGGGTAAATCCGGAACATGAAAGATTAGCATATGGTGATAAAAATAAGTATGACCTATTTCTAAAGGACATTAAAAGACCAATGACTCTTGCTAGAATATACAGCGGTAAAATATTTGATATGAACTACAATATGATTGATTCAGATCAATTTAAAGATATTGTACTAAGAAACGGGGATAATAAATATATAGTTATAAAAAAATCAATTAATTCTGGTGGGGGTAAAGATATCATTGTTAATACTGCTGAATATTTTCTTAAGAATTTATTTATCATTAAAGATCGAATTGAAAGCAAGAAGGAATATATTGTTCAAGCTTATGTTAATCAAAGTAAGGTTATGTCGGAATTAAATTCGAGTTCGCTAAATACAATAAAAATATTGACAACACGTGTGAATGGTGATATAAAAATAGTATCTCCAATTATGAGGATAGGTGGAATGAATAGCATTGTTGATAATATTTCACATGGTGGTATAGCCGTTGGGATTAACGATGAGGGATACTTAAATAAATATGGTGTAACCAATAAAGGCGGTATCTCATACAAACATCCTGATCATGGCTATAAATTCGAAAATATTTTAATACCGGGTTTTTCAAAAGCAAAAAGGGTAGCTGAGAGTATACATAGAAAATTAAAGGATATTACAATGGTTGGATTTGATATGGCAATAGAAGAGAGTGGTGAACCAGTGTTGATAGAGATGAATTTTAGATATATAGGAATTCACAACCATCAAATATGTAACGGTCCTCTTTTTAAAGACAATACGTATGAAGTATTACAATATTTTAAAGAAATAAATATAATAGACTAAAATGAAAAAGAATAATATTATTCCACTACTGTGGACAGGTGGATGGGATTCTACTTTTCGATTGTTACAACTTGTAATAGAAAAAGGTTGTTTGGTCGAACCTTATTATATACTAAATCCGAAAAGAAAATCGCTGCAGAATGAATTAAAAGCTATGGATAATATTAGAAATACAATTGAACATAAATATCCCAATAAACAAAATCATATATTGTGTACAAATTACATATCATTATATGATATGCCCGATGATAAAGAAATTAAAAAAGCATTCAGTGAACGGTCTTGTTACATAGTTATGTGAAATTGGGGTTGAAAAAGTCCCGGACGTCAGTTATTCTAAGGTGATTAAACCATTAATTATCAATAAAATTCCCGCTTATATTTAAAATATTTTAAAGAATATTTGTCAGCTGAACAAATATAAGATATATCATAATAGGAGTTAATAAATATACAAAATAAAGGTAATAAAATGAGCAATATTATATTTCGTATTCTTAAATTTTCTACTCCTGAACCTTTTAAAAGAAACGTTTAAAGCTATTTTAAAAAACTATATGATCTAAAAGCTCAAAAAAGTATACTAAAGTCGTTTATTATTCTACAGAAGAGTAAAAGCTATAACTATGAAACTCTCCAAATAAATAATAATATTTATAATAGTCATCGTGATTGGGAAGAACGTTGGAAATTTATTAAAAAAGAAATAAACGAATATTGCGCAGAAAATATATTAGATATCGGATGTGCCGAAGGTGGTTTTTAAGACGTGCTGCAGAAGATTTGGGATGCTTTTCATTGGGAATAGAAATAAATAATCAGAGAATGTGGCCCGGTGAGTTGGCACGGTTATACGATGATGTGGAGCGATGTGCTATTATGAAAGCAAAAGTAAAACCGGAGGATATTCTAAAATTACCCCAATTCGATGTGGTGTTATGCCTTTCTGTTGTTCATAATATAATCTATAACGATGGTTAAAAACAAATTATTCAGAAATAAAGCACTTGCTTTTTTTGAAAGTATATACGGTGCATTGCAAATTTATAAACTACATAATATTTACTTAAAACGAAAAGATAAAAGTAATAAATATTATATGAGTAATGCCTATGAATTTAAGATAATAGAGAGATTCGATGATACTATCGATAAACAATTACAAAGTATCATATCAGAGTTTAATGGTATTGTATTAAGGAACCATATACATTTAAACTGGAAATATGTAGATCAGCCTCACGTAAATTATATACGATATGTAGTTAAAAAAGGAGGGAAGATATTAGGATATCTGATAATAAGGAAAGGTGGTCCTTTAGAATCAAATGTAGGTATTATATCTGATATGTTAATCCCACTTGACGAGGAAGTAATTGGAAACACATTATCATTTGCCGTAAATTTATTAAAATCAGAAGATGTTGATGAAATACAGATCGCAACAAGCTTAGATAAATATCAGAAAGTATTAGAAAAGTTAGGATTTGTAAAATATGGTAAAACCAATCCTCAATGTTTTAGTAACAATGTAGATAAGGATAACATATTAACGGATAATTGGTTTTTTAGTAAGTCAGATCACGATTGGGATCAATATCCAAATGCACGATATTCATTTTATTATTGATAATTCATTAATTTCAAATTATTTAAGAATATGCCCTTTATTGCTCTACCAATCTCCCGATCTATTAAAACCCATCATACGCGACCGCTGGCTGCTCAGGTTTGCATCGCGGTATGGGGAGGTGAAGGGGATGGCGGGGTATTATGTAAGAAAATATATAAAGGTAAGGTAAACTGCAATAAAAAAATCCCTTTAATAATTATTTTACTGTAATGATTAAAAAAATATTGAAAGAATACTTAAACAGGTTAGATGGGTATGTAATAAAAAATAAAAGTCCATTATTTTATTTAAAATTTTCAAAATGGGTTTTACCAATATTAACAGGAAGAATGCCAAATAAAGTTAAATTTAAAATTGAGAATAATTATCTAATATGTATAATACAGGGTGATCAAAAATATTATTTCTATAATCCTTATCGAGCACGTAGGTATGTGTTTGGTGATGGCTTTTACTATACAGGAAATAGCTTAGCACGAGCTTACCAAGTTACAAATATAAAGATAGATTCTACTGATGTTATTGTTGATATAGGCGCGAACGTTGGGGAATTTAGCGTATGGGCTGCAAGAAAAGGTGCAAAAGTGTATTCTTTCGAAGTTGATCCAATAGCATTAAATTGTTTAATTAAAAATACAAAAAATTATAACAATATTACAATTGTTAGAAAAGCTTGTTCTGACAAAGATGGATATGCTAAATTTTATTTGGATTCAAATAAAGCATCTTCAACATTATTAAAACCATCAGATAAAACAAATAAATTAAATAGGAAGAATTTCCATAAAGTTCAGACAATAACTCTGAATAAATGGTTAGAGTCTCAATCAATTAATAAAATTCGTCTATTAAAAATTGATGCGGAGGGATATGAACCTGAAGTATTAAAAGGAATTGGTGATTCGATAACGATGATAGATTATATAACTGTCGATGCTTCTCCTGAAAGAAATGGTCAAGAAACTATTGATGATGTACAATGTATTCTAAAAAATAACGGTTTCAAATGCCAAACTCGTGGTTATTATGTACTTGGGATTAATACACTTTTATAGATTTACGTTGCGTGATATGTACGTTAAGGAGAATATCATTTTAAATAATTCTTTAGTGAAACAAATATATTATTATTATGGAATATAAACCCTTCGGTATCTATATAAAAACACATAAACCCCATTATTATCTTTGTAAAGTACTCATCGCAAGTCTAAGATATTATGCTCCCTGGGTGGATATAACTATTATACCAGATGACAATTACGATGATGATACTATATGGGGTGAAAAAGTATTGACTTCGAAAGAACCGTTTTTTCATGAATTAAAATATTTCCTGGGTGTATTTCGTGTGTTTTTTGGTCCATACGACCGGTTTCTATTTATAGATGCCGATCAAATGGCTATACGCCCACTTGATTCGTTGATTAATAAAATTAAACAACAGGAAAAACCTTTTTTTATTGCAGATAGAAACAAAGGGGTGGTGAATATTCTTGAAAATGGGAGCGAAGAGGATAAGTTAAAAATGTATAATGAACGTTTGGGCGATATCACATTATTTGAAGAACTCGACCCAAAATTTAATTACAAGGAATTGTTTCCCGTAAGCGGGGGAAATTTTGCCACACATAAGGACTTTATTTCTGTTGATTCGTTGAAGGAAATTGTAGACAAAGCGAAACAAGTGCATAAAAATAGGGGATTACCGGCAATCAACAACCGGAGGATTGGAATATTGGGAAGAAATCAAGGTTTATTAAACTACATAATATTTCATCAGGGCGTAAAACCAATATTGGTAGATAATTTTTATTATTGGGGAGGGGGAACACCGTCGAGATTTAATGAGTATCTTGCAGATAATAAAGATAATATACCATATTTTATTCATTGGGGAGGCTGCCCGAAACCGACATTTCTCCGAAGAAACGTACCAGGTGCAGATAAGTGGATACATTTTTATAACGAATATTACAATAATAATGGATCGGTTAATATGTATTATATTGAGACTGCTAAGAACATTAAATTTGATTTAATGAAAAGAATGAGAAAAACTCGAAGCAAAATTAAAAGAAAATTACTTGATTATTTAAAATGAAAATTCTCTACTACTCACCTCATCCCCACCTTAAATTAAAGGAACCGACCGGTTACGGCACACACATGCGTGAAATGATTAATGCATTTCGGTCGTTGGGGCACGATGTTTTCCCTCTTATTATGGAGGGAGATAAAAAAATAGTAAATTCTTACAACAAAAATAAGAATTCATTAAATTTAAAAAACGTAGCCCGATTATTAACACCACGTATTATATGGGAGACAACAAGAGATTATAATCTACTCAGACTTGACAGAAAATATACCGATATACTAAGTAAAAAAATCAATGAAATAAAACCGGATCTGATTTATGAACGTGCTAATTATATGCAATTATCTGGGGTGACAGCCGCACAAAAATTTGGAATTCATCATATAATCGAGATGAATTCACCGTATGTAGAATTGCGCAGGACATTATCCTCACGCTCTTTTCTTGAAGGAAAGGCAGCGCAAATTGAAAGAATACAACTCGAAAATACAAATAAAATAGCAATTGTATCGTCAGCGCTGATGAACCATTTTATTGAAAAATACAATATAGATGCAAAAAATTTTATCATTACTCCAATGGGAATCAATCCGGATTCAATTAAAACCGATGAACACAAAATTCAAGAATTAAAATATAATTATAATTTAAATGATAAATTTGTCATTGGTTTTGTGGGTTCGGTATTTAAATGGCACGGTATTGATATGTTGATAAAGGCGTTCGTCCCGGTGCTGAAACGCGAACCCACTGCACGACTTATGATTGTTGGAGGTGGATCGCAATTGGAGTTTCTGAGGAAAATGGCAAAGGATATATCTGTTTATGACAATATCATATTTACCGGTTTTATACCACATGAAATGATATATAATTACATATCGCTTATGGATATAACCGTTTTGCCAAATTCCCACTGGTGGGGTATTCCTGTGAAGATATTTGAGTATGGTGCATTAGGGAAACCCATTATTGCTCCAAATATCTCTACTATTACAGATGTCATGGTTAACGGTAAAGATGGTATTCTTATTGAACCGCACATTGATGAATTGATAGATTCAATAAGATATCTGATTGAGAATAAGGAAGTATGTAACTCAATCGGGAATAATTTCAAGGATAAAGTCTATTCCAAATTTAAATGGGAAAAAATAGCAAGTGACATAATTCAATCATGAAAAGAAATACATATAGAAACATAGAATAAGGGGATTTATGGAAAAAATATTAGTCACCGGGGGAGCCGGCTTTATCGGCTCGGCGCTTGTAGCGGAACTGAACAAACATAATTATGATGTATATGTCGTGGATGATCTCTCCTTCGGCAACCGTGAGTTTGTTGAGGTGCCCGACGAAAAGTTTTTTGTTGAGGATATACTCGATAAGCCGAAAATGGAGGAGATCTTCAATGCCGTCAAGCCCGATAAAGTTGTCCATCTTGCCGCAATCCATTTTATACCGTACTGCAACAAACATCCCTACGAGTCGGCAAATATCAACATTACCGGCACGATGAACATACTCGATATAGCACGAAAAATGAACGGCATAGCTCAGTTCTTCTTTGCATCGACTGCGGCGGTGTATCCTATTTACGACCATCCGCTGCCGGAAGATCATCCCGTAGAACCGCTTGATATATACGGTTTGTCCAAATTAGCAGGAGAGCGGCTCTGTAATGAGTTTTATTTGAAGAGTGATATCCCCGTAGTTGTTTGCCGCTTTTTTAACGCATTTGGTCCGAATGAAACGAATCCCCACCTCATCCCCGTTATACAGCAGCAAGTGAATGAGGGGAAACGTACCATCAAGCTCGGCAACCTCGACCCGAAACGCGACTTTATCCATACCCACGATATGGCACGTGCCTGCCGTTTGCTCATCGAGAAACATAACAGCGGTATCGAAACCTTTAACCTCGGAAGCGGGAAGGAATATTCCGTCCGGGAGATCGTCGAGGCATTCGAACGGCAGCTCGGCGAAAAAATAACCATTGAGCAAGATCCGGAGCGAATACGTAAAGTAGACCGCAAACACCTCGTCGCCGATATTACAAAACTAAAATCCTACATAGACTGGCAACCGGAAGTTTCAATCGGCGAAGGCATAAAAACACTCTTAGATGAAGAACTAAAATTAGAATAAACTAAAATTATCGAATTCGCTCACATAAATGACATCTGATCTCTGACCTCTGACCTCAGTAAACTGAAAACTGTAAACTCGAAACTATAAACCCAAAACCATGACCAAAGTCCTCTTCTGCACCAACGGCATCTTCCCCCACGCGGTAGGCGGCGTTCAGCGCCATAACCGTATGCTTATTGAGTATCTGGCGAAGTACGATGATATTTCATTAACCGTTATACATCCTCACCGGAAAGAAAAAATATTCGGTGGAGTAGAAAATATTAACGAGATACATCTGCCGAAGATTAAAAACGGAAAACCACATCATCTGATGACCCGCTATGAAGAGTCGAAGAAAGTGTATGAGATCATTGAGGATCATCCGGATTATGCCGTTTACTCTCCTGATTTTTCTGTATGGTACGGTATAGACAACGTCAAGGAGAGACTGATATTTAATCCGCACGGTTTGGAGGCGTATCAACCGACAGATCTGAAAAACCGTCTCATTGTGCTCCCGTATCGGTTTGCGGTTAATCATTTATTGAAATACCCGCGATATGTAGTATCGCTGGGAGGCAAGCTGACGGATATATTACATCCACGGATTAACAAAAAGCACACAGAACTCGTAGTCATTCCAAATGCGATATCTATGCCGAAGGAAGTAACCGTACCTAAATCCTTCGGGAAACCGTTGAAATTTCTCTTTGTCGGCCGTTTTGCATATAATAAGGGGATACACATTCTTATGCAGGCGATCGATGAACTCAATAAAAAAGGGTACGGGAACGATTGTCAATTCATACTCGCCGGTAAAGGTCCGTTATATGAAAAATATAAAAATGAGTGCACATATTCGAATGTATCGATGCCCGGATTTGTAACCGATGAGGAATTATTTAATTACTACAAAAGCTGCGATGTTTTTGTTTTTCCCACCTTGTTTGAAGGTATGCCGACGGTCGTGCTTGAAGCGATGAGCTACGGTATGCCGGTGATCGTGAGCGACGTGGGGGCGACGGCTGAGCTGGTAAACAACGAGAACGGATATTTAATGAAAAAAAATAAGGCCGCTGAGTTGGCGCAAAGAATATGCCACTTTGCAGAACAACCGGCTTCTAAGAAAGAAGCTATGTCGAAAGCATCTTATGAAAAAGTAAAAACACGGTTTACGTGGGATATCGTTGCAGCAGAGTATCGGGAAATATTTAAAAATATATAATATATGGGGAACATTAAAAAGTGAGTATAAAACGCATAGAATATTTTGGTCAAAGCGGTGTTGGGAAGACCACCCTTTACAAATCATTGAGCAGTCGAAATAATATAAAATGTGAATGGTTGTCTTCAAAAGAGGCTGATTTAAATGTTGCAAGAGGTATTACTCGTACTTTGTCTAAACATAAAGGGAATACATATTATGTAGGTACATATATCCCAATTATTAATAAGCTTATAATACAACAGATGTATAGTAAAGCATATTCAGTAACAGAAATTGATGAATATTGTGGTGAATTAGTTTATGATATACTAAATTATTGTATTGGATATCGGTGCATAATGTTATTTGTATTGTATAAACTAAATAATAGATTGTTACCGAGTATAGCTAAAGTGTTACTGCATGAAAAACATATTAATGGTAAAATGATAGTATACGATGAATCTATATCTCATTTTTTAATGGATCTTATCTTTACATTTCCGGATGATATAATCGATGAAATAACAACTACGTTATACCATAAAGTGATAATTCCTGATGGCATAATATATCTTTCTGCAAGTCCCAAAATAATTTATGATCGTATAGTAAGCAGAAAAAAAAAGAATATGCTCTGGATAAATAAATATACCAAAAAAGAATTACTTTCAAGAATTGAACGTTATGAATATATTATGAATAAAGGAATACAAATTTATAAGGAGCGGTCTGTGCCAATAATTGAGATAGATACGACATTCGATTTATCAACTCAGAATATACATGCAACCTCATTTATCAATGAAGTTATAGATAGAGATAGTGCATGAATATATCCCATGTCATATCGACCATGCAATTCGGAGGGGCTCAAAATATTGCGTTGGGCCTTGCCGAAGAAGCGGTACATTCTGGTCATAATGCTTCAATTATTTCTGTATGCAAGGGAAACGATTATTGCTCCCGATTAAATAATTATAATGTTACTTGTTGTTCACTCGAATACACGGGAAACTTCAGGCCGTATAATATTATCCAAATAACAAAATTACGATCGAGGTTAATTAGATATATAAAAATGGTGCAACCCGATCTAATTCACGTCCATTTGTTTATTCCGAAGATATTACTCTATGGCATGTCTGGTGTGAGCGGTATCCCGGTTATCCAGACGCAGCATGACAATTCTCCATGGTGGTTCAAGCGTAATATGAATTCACGGCTGAAGACTCATATAGAAAAAAAAATGGCAAAAATTACTGCCCGTTATACAGTCGCTATCAGTGAATCGGTAAAACACGATATGGTGAAATATCTTCGATTGAATGAAAATAAAATACGGGTTATCAATAATTTTATCGATACCTCCTTTATCGGCAAAGAAAACCCGGGTAAAAAAAACCCGGCAGGAAAACTGTATATGATCACCCGCCTTGATATTGAGAAGAAAGGGCTTGATACAGCTCTTTCCATTATTAAAGCGGTGAAGGAAAAAATGCCTGACAGCACCTTAACACTTATCGGGGATGGACCCGGTAAACATAGATTATCATCAATGATACAGGAAAGCGGCCTTGAAAATATCGTCCATATAAATGGATATACAGAAAATGTATCCGGTAACCTATCCGACGCCGATATAGTGTTAATGCCGTCACGGTGGGAAGGTTTCGGGCTCACCGCAGCCGAAGCCGCGGCAATGGGGGTTCCCGTTGTGGCAAGTCGTGTCGGTGGTTTACAGGATGTGGTTATTGACGGTAAGACCGGCTTTACGTGTGAACCTGAAGATGTAAATGCATTTGCGGAATGTATTGTGACGTTGTTGAAAGATAAAAAATTATATACATCAATATCTAAGCAAGCGAAAGAACTGGCACTGAAGCGTTTTGATAGGAAAAAAGCATTCCTTCAATATGAAACATTATATAGAAAGATATTGAATGGTTAATTGTTATTGGTAAATGGTTTTTTGTTTATACTTTTCGGTACTTTATCAATAAAATTAATGTATTTAACAAAAAACACAAGACAGAAAACACGAAACTTACCATGAAAATCGCAACGCTCCATTCACGTCTATCGGGCTATATGGCGGCATGCCTGAAAACTCTGAAAACCAGACATAACGTAGAATTATTATCATTTTATTTTAAGCCGTCAGGTGAAGCTCCGTTCGATGAATCTCAATTCGGTTTTATTGATCGTCTCTACGAGAGAAATACCATCAGCAAATCAAAGATGAAAAAATTATTAGAGGACTTTTCACCGGACGGAATCTATATTACCGGCTGGAAGATAAAGAGCGACCTTTCGATAGCGAGATATTTTAAGAAACAAGGAATACCGGTTATTGCCGGCATTGATGGACAATGGTCCGGTACGGTGCGTCAGATTGTGGGAAAGCTTACAGCTCCTGTTTTTCTCCATCCCTATATTAATATCTTGTGGGGAACTGGAGAACGACAGGCAATTTTTGCTCGGAAGCTTGGTTTTTCAGGGGCACGATACTGGCAGGGGTTGTATGCGTGTGACTGGGATGCATTCGCCCACCATAACAATAAAATCAAAAAGGAAAAAGCGTTTCTCTTTGTCGGGAGGTATGTTGAACAGAAGGGGATTGACGAACTAATACATGCATATAAAAAATACAGGAAAAACACAAAGGATCCGTGGACGTTATATTGCGCAGGGGCGGGAAATTTGAAACATAAACTTAACGATCATGAGGGGGTCGTTGATTTAGGTTTCATACAGCCGGAAGCACTTCCTTCGCTTATGCACCGTGTCTCTTCGTTTGTGTTGCCGAGCCGTTGGGAGCCGTGGGGTGTTGTTATCCAGGAAGCTGCAGCATCAGGGTTACCGTTATTGTGTTCTGATGCCTGCGGAGCAGCAGTTCATTTGCTTCAAGATAACTATAATGGATATATTTTTGAGGCCGGGTATACGGAGCACCTTACACGATGTCTTCTAAAAATAAGTTCACAACCAATTTCAAATTTGAAAAAAATGGGTGAACGTAGCTTTGAATTGTCGAAACAATATACGCCGGAACGTTGGGCAGATACCTTTGTAGATGGAATTAAAGATTTTTCAAGTTAAAATTAGTATACATAGTCTTACCTTTCATATTTCTTGAGGTATCATCCGGATAAATATATGGAAATCATCAAAACATATGCCGATTTAAAGAAAGTGAAAAATAGAACAATAAGAACAGTCGCCAGGAATATTATATTAAGCGGTCTTTCATTTGTATACAATAATTATAGGTTTAACGATCTTATAAGGAAACCTCGCGTACAATTTTTATATTTTCACCATCTATTTCCGGATGAAATTGAAAATTTTCGGTTATTTTTGTCTGTCATCAGCAAATATCATGAATTTATATCATATTCGGAAGCGGTTGATAGAATAATAAATAGAGATATTGATCGCCCATATATTGCCTTCAGTACAGATGACGGATTTAAAACAAATCTAATGTTTGCAAACGAGTTGGAGGAGTTCGGTGCCACTGCCTGCTTCTTTATCAACCCAAATTCGATCGGATTGACCGATAATGATGACATTAAACGTTTTTGTATTGATCGTCTTAATTTTCCCCCGGTTGAGTTTTTAAACTGGGATGATCTTGATAATTTGCTAAGTAGGGGACATGAAATCGGATCGCATACAATGAGTCATATAAATATTGCAAATGCATCTGAAATTGACATAAAAGATGATATGAGAAAAACGTTTGAGTTATTATCAAATAAGTTTGGTAAAGTTCAACATTTTGCTTTTCCGTTTGGGACATTTAATCACTTTAAAAAATCGGCTATCAGTGCTGTTTATGAAGCCGGTTTTATTTCATGCGCTTCGGCGGTCCGGGGTTGTCATATTAATCATAATGCTGAATTAATACAAAGAGACCTCTGTATACGAAGAGATCACATAATTGCCGGTTGGAATATTAACCATATTTTATATTTTTTATTGAACAATTCAAAATGTGCAAATACTTACAATAATTTATTTCCTTATACGTAATGCGAATAATAATTTTGACAAGCACATTGTCCGGTACAGCAGCACATCACCTACCCTATTTGGTTAATAATAAAAATATCGAAATAGCTTTAGTAGTGTATTGCAAGAGAAAAACACTGAACAAGAAAAAATATTATAAGAGAAAAATCAGTAAGATGTTTAAGATAGGAATACTGGGCACGCTCAATGGAATACGCATGCGAAAATGGTTTAATCGTTATGTAAGTGAATATATAGAATTTCATAATATCATAGCGGTTTGTGACGAACATAAAATACCTGTTCGGATGGTTGATACGATCAATTCACAGGAGACGATTTCAATCTTTAAAGATGCCCAAGCAGATGTGGGGATTAGTCTTGGTAATGGCTATATAAGCAGTAAAGTGTACTCTATACCCAAATACGGTATGATAAATATCCATCATGAATTACTGCCTGAATATCAAAATGCACCGAGTGTTATCTGGCAAATATATAATAAATCTAAATATACCGGATATACCATACATAAAATTGACAAAAAAATTGATGCCGGGGATATATTGTACCGTGAAAAGATCCCTATTACGTTTAAAGAATCATTACCCAGAACGGTTGCCGCAACGAAAGCTCAATTATACGAACATTCTGTGCAGGGGCTCAATACTGTTCTTTCAGACTTTGATAAATATTATTCTCGTGCAATCTCTCAGGGGAATGGCTCGCAATACACGACGCCAAGTCTGAGTCAATATATCCGAATATTAAAAAATCACTCTATATTAAAAAAATGACTGCAATTCAACATAGTAACGATACATTTCCCCAGATTCTTACAAAACCGTTGATTATAATGACATTGACGGTTATAGCGATTTATATTTTTTCCGGGATAGGTGTTCTCGTATACCTGACACTGGCTGTATATTCACTGCGGGGAGTGAAGGAAGCTGTGCAGGCGTTATGTATTTTATTTATGCTCAACCTGATAAATCATGGAATAATGCCGCCATTTGGCGGACAAAGCATGATCAGATGGCTTGTATTTTTTGCCGCGTGCGGGAGAATTATATGGGAACGCCAATTTCATCAAATTAGAAACACTGAATTAACCATACCACTTTTTGTGTTTTCGTTTGTTGTGTTATTATTCAGTATACTTTTCAGCTATGTTCCCTCTATTTCCATTTCGAAGATAATAATGTTCTCTGTAGGGGTTTACTCGATCTTGACGGCGTTCAGCATAACAAGTTCAATGAAAGATTACTGGGAATCCTGGTTCTTTACATTTATGGCTTTTATTGTGTTTGTTAGTGTTCCACTATATTTTTCCGGCTTAGGATACTTCCGCCACGGCCCTGCACATGGTTTTCAGGGTATACTATATCACTCCCAATCATTTGGCGCTTTTCTCGCACCCGTTGCTGCGTGGACGACATTGTTATTGTTCCGTGAAGGAAAGAAACCGTTGGCGGTCATCGCAGTTTGTCTTTTGAGCTGGTTCTTTCTTTTCGCAACCGGAACACGGACAGCCTTTCTTGCAGCGGTTCTGGGGATAGGGATTATTTTGTTAATCGATATGGTGAAGGGTTCGGATAAGAGCATTTTAGTCAGGTGGTTGTTCTCTCATCCCGTTCGGATTGCACTGGTTAGTCTTATCGTAGTCGGTGTGACTGTTAATTTTACGTTTATACAGGGTTTCATAGGTGATTTTACTGCAAAATACCACGAAGTTGAATCATACTACGGGGAATATCAGCGGTCACGTGGATTTCTCATCGAAGCATCGATGGAAAATTTCCGCGATCATCCCGTTACCGGCATCGGCTTCGGTATTGATTCGAATTATGAAAACGTTCGTGTAGAACAGGATGCATTTTTCGGAATACCGATTGCAGCAACGATCGAAAAAGGATTTTTACTCTCCGCTGCGCTCGAGGAACTCGGCATTGCCGGCTTTGCCGTTTTTTTATTTCTGCTCTTTGCCATTATACGGTATGTCTTTATCGGCAATGACCTTGCACTGCTCGCCGTTTTCCTTGCAAGTTTGTTTTTAAATATCGGAGAAATGATAATCTTTTCATTCGGTGGTCTGGGATTGTATTCATGGCTCCTGGTTGGATTTGCAACATTATCAACGCATCATACCCGGAGTGTGGAGGAGGGTAATGCGTAAATTGTCTTCAGGTAAACCCACCTTACAAAGGTAAAGTTGGTTACACCTACCCACTGTGTATTGAGCCTGGCTATACTGCGTTCGTATGATAAAATTGGACAAACAAAAATATTTAAAAATTCATTATCAGGGGCGCCTTGTCGTTTCGATACCCGAACACCCGTTTTGGCTTCGGAGAAAAGCATGGAGTATTTTTCGTGGAGGTACCTGGAGAAAAAGTGCATTTAAATACGGTATGAAGATCTTTTCAAATATACAGATGTTGCCGCTTGTATCGGACCTTGATACAAACCCGTTCCGTGGTAGCGATTCAGTATTTTTTTCACACTTACATGGGCAAATACAGAAGGATCTTCAGACGGAAAATCTATATATTGTGATTACCTTCCCTCCGCAGGTAACAAGAAAACGCTTCTATGCAACGTTATTTTCTGCTACAGGAAACATTGAGGGTTTTGCCAAGATTGTTTCAGGCGAGCATGAGAAGGTGTTCTTGCGACGTGAATGTAATATGGTGCGGAAAATACAAAAAAGAAGTAAGGTATCATTCCGGGTCCCGGAAATAAAAGCTGAGGGTGCTTTCGATGATCATATGTATGTTGTATACGAACCGGTACCGGCAAGAGCAGTTCCAATACCATGGTCGGCGATCGATGATGTGCTGCCACATATCGACGATCTGCAATCGGTGAAACATACTGCTGAGAGATTGCAGGATACCTCGTGGTGGAATGATTTTCTGCTATATAAAAATAGAGGTAACGCATTTTTTGAGAATCTTAGCGATGCTTATGAGCCGGTTGATGTTTCCTGGTCGCATGGGGATTTTACGGTAGAGAACATTCTGCGATACAAAAACGAATTCTGGATGATCGACTGGGAGAACAGCGCAACCGATGCGCCGGTACTTACGGACCGGTTAACCTTTTATTTAAATAGGTACGACCGCCGTTTACGGAAAAACCCTGAAAAGGTTTTTCATCGAGTAGTAAAGCAACTCTTGGAAAGTCCGGATAAAGTATCTGAGACCGGTATTCAAGCCGCACTTGCTTTCTTGATCAGCAGGGATCATGAAGGTGCAAAGATCTGTAGTAAATTTTTACAAGACAAGATAAATGTCTATGAATAAAATAACCGCACTGACATTTATTGAATGTTATTTGCCCGGCTTCAGGTTCGGCGGACCTGTCCGGACAATCTCAAATATGGCAGAGCATCTGAGTGCTGATGTTGATTTTAAAATAGTAACCCGTGATCGGGATCTCGGGGAAAAAGAACCGTATCCCGGTATTATACCCGGTCGTTGGTATCCCGTAGGGAGTGCTCAGGTTTACTATGCGACCAGAAGACAATTATGGCTGCATAATTTGCGAAAATTGTTGAACAGCGAAGAGTATGATGTTATATATCTGAACAGCTTTTTCTCACCAGATTTTTCCATTAAAATAATGTTCCTCCGACGTTTGGGGCTGATACCGTACAAACCGGTTATACTTGCCCCTCGCGGAGAATTCTCGGATGGTGCTCTTTCACTAAAGCGATTGAAAAAACATATCTATTTAGTTGCTGCCAGGAAGTTAGGGATATATAAACAGCATATCCTCTGGCAGGCATCGAGTGAGTATGAGGAATCTGATATTAAAAGAATAATAGGAAAAAGCGCCAATGTGAATATTGCAATTACCATTGCACCCGACTTGCCTCAAGCGCCGGGATTAGAAAATAATAATACAACGTCGGAAGTGATTGAACCGGATCATTTAAAAATTATTTTCCTTTCCCGGATAAGCAGAATGAAAAATCTCGATTATAGTATCAGAGTATTGTATGATATACCGTTCCCGGTAACCTTTGATATCTACGGACCGATTGGTGATCAGGAATATTGGAACGAATGCAAACAATTGTTGCATAAATTGCCTTCTCATATTCAATACGAGTATAAAGGTATTGTCGAGCCCGGTGATGTCCACTCTGTAATGCATAAATATGATCTGTTATTCCTTCCGACAAGAGGAGAGAACTTCGGTCATGTGATTTTTGAAGCATTCCGTGCAGGCTGCCCTGTCCTTATAAGCAATAAAACTCTCTGGCGTGATCTCACGGCAAAGAATGTCGGCTGGGATCTTCCGCTGGAGGATGTTGAACGTTTCAGGGCAGCCCTGAAAGAGTATACCGGGATGGATTGTGCACAGCGAACTGAAATGCGTCACCGGGCAAAAGAATTTGCTGATAGTTTTGTGCGTAATTCAAATATACTACAGCAAAACCGGGAATTATTTGTGAAATCACTGCGCGTACCATAATAGTTTTCAATGCAATAAATACGAGGGGATAAAAAATGTCGGACAACTTGACTTTTACCGGAAAAACTTTGTTGATCACCGGCGGTACCGGTTCATTCGGTAATGCCGTGCTGCGAAGATTTCTCAATACCGATATAAAAGAGATACGTATCCTGAGCCGGGATGAGAAAAAGCAGGATGAGATGAGGACATTCTATAAGAATGATAAATTAAATTTTTATCTGGGTGATGTCAGAAATTATGAGAGCATCGTATCGGCGATGCATGGAGTTGATTATATCTTTCATGCAGCCGCATTGAAACAAGTTCCTTCTTGTGAATTCTTTCCGATCGAGGCGGTTAAGACGAATGTTGTCGGAACCGAGAACGTGCTCAATGCGGCCATCGCAAATAATGTAAAAAAGGTGATTATATTAAGTACCGATAAAGCCGTATATCCCATCAATGCAATGGGTATGTCAAAAGCATTAATGGAAAAAACGATGGTTGCAAAATCCCGTACTGTGGATCCGGAAAAAATTATTATGTGCGGAACACGGTACGGTAATGTCATCGCATCGCGTGGATCGGTCATACCGTTGTTCGTTCAGCAGGTAAAGGAAGGAAAAGAAATTACCATCACCGATCCGACAATGACGCGGTTCATCATGTCTTTAGAGAATGCCGTAAACCTGGTATTATTCGCCTTTGCCAACGGAATGCAGGGTGATATCTTTGTCCAGAAAGCTCCGGCCTGTACTATCCGCGACCTTGCGGTCGCGATACGTGAATTGTTTCAGGCTGAGAATAATATAAAAATAATAGGCACGCGCCACGGTGAGAAACGGTATGAAACGTTGCTTAATCGCGAGGAAATGGCAAGTGCACAGGATCTGGGTGGATTTTATCGTATAGCGATCGACGGCAGGGGTTTGAACTATGACAAGTATTTTGAAAAGGGAGAGGAACGTATCTCCGTCGAAGAGGATTATAATTCAAATAACACAAAACGCCTGACTGTAGAAGAAATAAAAGAAGTTCTCTTAAAGGTAGATTATATTCGTTCTGAGTTAGGTCAATCGAAGGAGGTTATATATGCCGAAGATAGCGATAACGGGTTCTGAAGGATTTATCGGAAGAAATCTCTACCATCATCTTGCTGGGAACAACGATAATATAATTGCCGGTATAACAATTGAGGATGATGAAACGTCGATTAAAAATAAACTTCAGGGAGTCGATGTAGTATATCACCTGGCGGGCATTAACCGCCCCGATGACATAAACGAATTTAAAAAGGGGAATGAAGAATTTACCGGGCAATTGATTCGCATGCTCGAAGAGATCGGTGAGCAACCGCGTATTGTTTTTTCATCATCTGTTCAAGCTGAAGCGGAAAATCCGTACGGAATTAGCAAACGAAATGCCGAAAAGATATTGAAGGAGTATGCAGAACGGTCTTCCGGAGATGTAATAGTTTACCGGTTGCCGAACGTATTCGGTAAATGGTCCAAGCCAAATTATAATTCGGTCGTTTCCACATTTTGTCACAATATAGCAAGGGATTTACCAATAGATATTCATGATCCCCGAACAATAATACAACTGGTATATATTGATGATGTTGTGATTTCATTTCAGCGTCATGTACAGGAGAAGTTTGATGCAGGAGAATCTTTCCGTTACGTGGACATAAATCCGGTTTTCCAGATCACCCTGCAGGATCTGGCCGATATGGTACGGTATTTCCGGTCTATGCGGACACACCATACACTGCCCGATTTTTCCGATCTTTTAATGAAGTACTTATATACGACGTATCTATCATATTTACACTCCGATGATTTTGCGTATACTCCACCGACGAAAAGCGATGAGAGAGGCAAGTTAACAGAGCTAATCAAATCGGAAAATGCAGGTCAGATATTTGTGTCCACAACCCGTCCCGGTATTACCCGCGGTAATCATTATCACCACACGAAAGTTGAAAAATTCTGTGTAATTAAAGGAGAGGCTGTTATCCGCTTTCGGCATATTGATTCTGAAAAGGTTATTTCGTATCCCGTTACGGGCGACTCGATTACAATAGTCGATATTCCCCCCGGATATACACACAATATTGAAAATACCGGCGATGACGAATTGATCGTTATGTTCTGGGCGAATGAAAAATTCAACCCGGATAATCCGGACACGTTTTTTTTAGAGGTATAAATACATGAAAAAAATCAAAGTTATAACCGTTGTCGGTACCAGACCTGAGATTATTAGATTGTCACGTGTGATTGCGGCACTGGACAAACACGAAAGTATTCACCATGTTCTTGTTCATACCGGGCAGAACTATGATTATGAATTGAATGAAATATTATTTCAGGATCTTGAAATCAGAAAGCCGGATCATTTCTTGAATGCTGCCGGTAATACTCCTGCAGAAACCATAGGACAATCGATCATAAACGTCGATCCGGTGCTTGAAACAGAATCACCCGATGCGTTGCTTGTTCTGGGAGATACCAATAGTTGTTTGAGCGCGCTGCCTGCAAAGAGAAGGAAAATACCCGTATTTCATATGGAAGCCGGGAACAGATGTTTTGATCAACGTGTACCCGAAGAGATAAATAGAAAAATAGTCGATCATATCAGCGATATCAATCTTACCTACAGCAGTATCGCTCGTGAATATTTATTACGTGAAGGTATTCCACCCGACCGCGTTATCAAAACCGGCAGCCCGATGTATGAGGTTCTGCACTATTACATGCAGAAGATAGATGTCTCAAATGTATTACAGCGGCTCGAGCTTCGGGAACATGAATATTATATCGTAAGCTGTCATCGCGAGGAGAATGTTGACAATCCCGGCCAATTTAACAATCTGGTTCACCTATTGAACGGCATAGCCGAAGAATTCGCCAAAAAGGTTGTCGTTTCCACCCATCCGCGCACGAGAAACATAATAGAAAAAAACAACATTATATTTCACCCGCTTGTCGATCTTTCGAAACCGTTGGGTTTTATCGACTACATAAAGTTACAAAAACACGCGGCCGCCGTATTATCCGACAGCGGCACTATTACTGAAGAGTCATCGATATTAAATTTCCCTGCACTGAACATCCGCGAAGCCCACGAACGTCCCGAGGGAATGGAGGAAGGTGCGGTGATGATGGTCGGCCTGAAACTCGACCGTGTTCTGCAAGGTCTGTCTGTTTTGCAGTGTCAGCCAAGAGGCAGTGAACGCACTCTGCAGATCGTTCGGGATTATGATGTTCCGAATGTTTCCGAGAAAGTTATACGTATCATACTGTCATATATCGATTATGTGAATCGATTGGTCTGGCAAAAATAATTTTGGCGTGCGGAAGCTGTTTTATTGTAAAACGGTAAATGCATATTCAAAGGGAATTTTTTTCTTAAAATAAAAGCGGTCTGTGCATGAAAATCTTACTTCTCACACAAACATTTTATCCGGAAACAGCACCTGATATCAAAGGACTGCCGTTTGCCAAAAAACTGCAAGAAAAAGGGCATAGTGTTCAGGTACTTACCGGTTTCCCCAATTATCCCGGCGGTAAATTGTATGACGGATATAGGATAAAATTTTTTCAGAAAGAAATAATAAACGGCGTCGAGGTCATTCGCGTACCGTTGTATCCCAGTCATGACAGTTCACCGGTACGGAGAACGCTGACCTATCTATCGTTCGCTTTTTCTGCGGCACTGCTCGGTGTATTTTTGATCAGGAAAGCCGATGTAATGCATGCCTACCAGCCGCCCGCCACAATAGCGATACCCGCATTATGGATCAAGCTTATTCGCCGTATTCCCGTTGTTTATGACATACAGGATCTCTGGCCCGACACTCTGCAATCAACGGGAATGGTGAATAGCAGGTGGGTGATCAGCCTTGTCGGGGTATACTGCAGATTGATATACAAATTTATAAATTATTTTATTGTTTTATCTCCCGGTTTTAAAAAGATTCTATCCAAACGGGGTGTTGACGAACACCGGATAGAGGTTGTGTATAACTGGAGTAATGATATTACGATTTCAGGTAACGGTACACCGGCGACGGAGCTCCGTAAAGTATTGCATGAGAATGACTTTGTGGTTTTATATGCCGGTAATATCGGTAAAGCGCAGGCGCTGGATAATGTTGTACAGTCTGCGGAAATTCTTCAGGAAAAAGACCCTCGCATAAAAATTGCGTTTATCGGCGGCGGTGTTGAAGTCGATAACCTGAAGATGCTAATGGTTGAGCTTCAATTGAAAAATGTGGTTTTTTTAGACAGGGTTTCGTTCGATAAGATCGGCGCTATAATGCAGTCTGCCGATGTTTTATTGATTCATTTACGAAAAGATCCTCTGTTTACGATAACGATTCCGTCAAAACTTCAAACCTATCTCAGGGTGGGTAAACCTATCCTGATGGGAGCTGAGGGGGATGCCGTCGATCTATTGAAAAATTCCGGAGGCGGGTTGACCTGTGAGGCGGAAAACCCCGATGATATCGCAGAAAAAATTATGCAACTGAGCCATATGCCATGTGAAGAACGAACAAAAATGGGTGAACGGGCACGAGAGTATTACTCCGGGCATCTGGATGCAGATATAGGGGTTGACAAAGCATTGCAAATATTCAAAAAGGCCGCAAATAAAAAATGAAAAAGATCTGTATCTCATACCGCACAGCGTACCTACTTGCAGCATCATTTGTTGTCATTATTATCATCAGTATTATCGCTGCCCAGGTGGTGTTTGTCAATATGGGACACTGGCTTGCCGTATCAGAATATGTCGACAATGCCGATGTTATAGTGGTATTGAGCGGCGGCGGTTATGAACGCATCAAACACGGTATAGAGCTTTACGAGCGAGGTTACGCACCCGAGCTCTGGTACACGGGTGATAGACCTAAAAAAGAACAAACTGCATTTTGGGATGCACAATTTGCATTAGAGTATGCCGTGGAAAGGGGAATACCTGAAGATCGTATAACCATACTCCCTTCGACAAGTACGTGGGAAGACGCCGAGTCGATCGTCAAATCGCTTGCAGCCCGGGATGATGTACAGAGCATCATTGTCGTTACGAGCTGGTATCATCTCAGACGGTCATTAAATGTGATCGGTGAGCATCTTAATACAAACAACATAACCGTATATTATACCTCGTCCGATAATCTTCCCTACGATCCCCACAGCTGGTGGACCAGGGATGAGGGCCTGGTGTTGGTTCTCAACGAATATATGAAAAGTTTCTATTACTGGCTTAGATATGGAGTAGTTCCCTGGGGAACGTTTTAATGAAAGCTCCATGTATTCATTGTAATTGCCTTTTTTCAGTAGTATTAAAAGGTGGTCGAACCGGCGGTATAGAAATATTAGCCCAGTGAAAGATTGGCGGTATTGCCCGGTGTAAAACCGGATAGTATTGAGATACATTTTTAGTAATGTAGCTATTCGGAAGTTTGATAAATTCAACCGGTTTCGGTGAAGAATAATTTAAATATGAAAGAAGTGATATTATATTTCATCTCCGTACTTCATCGAGTGGTGAAACCTCTGATTGGTCCGCGCCTGAATCGTTTCGTGTGGAGTAAACTTTCATCACGGCAGAAAGGAACTGTCGAAAAAATTCAGTATTTATACGGCCAACGTGCTGTTACAGATCTCAAAACACGTCTCGTAAATCTTGGCTTTCACCAACGCGCGTACGATGATCTTCTCATGTTGGTGAAGGATAAGCGATACCGGAATAGGAGAAGACTTGCTGCATGGGAGTTGGCATTATGGCACGCAAATAGATATACAGCAGACGATGCCAATCATTGTCTCCGTTTTCTAAGATTTGTAAAGAATAATGAAAAAAAAACAAACTTTTTGAACAAAATAGCGATACTTGAAGCGGAGTGTAATATTCTTCTTGGAGAGCAAGAAAAAGCCGCTTCCATTCTCTCCGAAGCTTTAAAATACCGACCGACTGCAGAACTGTATCTTGCTGTTGCAAATCTTGAATCTTCATTACCCTTAAAAATCAAATGGATAAATAAAGCTCTTGAACTATACGGGATTCCGCCGGTATCATATACTGATGGAGGCAATCGATCGCCGTTTAGTCGTCTTGCTATATCTCATCTTGATAAGAGACTAATAAAAAATAAGAATGAGCAAGCTAAAGTGTCAGTTATAGTAACGGCATTTAATGCTGAAAACACCATCAGATCAGCTCTTGAATCTATCATATCTCAAACGTGGAAAAATCTGGAAGTATTGATAGTCGATGATTCCAGTACCGATTCCACCGTGGCTATCTGTAAAGATTATTGTCAACTGGATAAACGGTTCAAGCTCATTAGGTCGAGATCTAATGAAGGATTGTTTATATCGCGCAACAAAGGTTTTAAAATAGCGACGGGCGAATTTCTAACTTGCCATGATGCCGATGTCTGGTCTCATCCAATGAAAATACAAATACAGGTTGAGCATTTATTGAATAATGTATCCGTTATTGGTAACACTTCACAACATATTCAAACAAATTCGGAATTTACCTTTATTCCAGAAATAGAAACCCGATCCTATATATTCAGCGATCTCTCTTCATTTATGTTCCGTCGATATCCTGTTTTACAGAAAATAGGTTACTGGGATAGTGTACGTATGTGTGCTGATGAAGAGTTTATTCGTCGTCTGAAAAGAGTGTACGGTGGTACAGCGGTAATTGAGGATCTTAAAACAGGTCCTATATCCTTCCAGGATCGATCAGAGCAATCGTTAACAGCACAAAAAGCAATTGGATACGTGGGATTGCTTATGAGCTTGAGTAAGGAATATAATGAAGCATCGAATCATTATCATAACACACAAAATGATATTCGATATGAGTTTCCAATGAAAAGAAGACCTTTTCCTGTCCCTGAGCCGATGCAGCCGAAACGGAAAAGCAAGTCATCGGAGCGGCGGCACTTCGATGTAATAATTGCCTCTGATTTCCGAATGATAGGCGGTTCTGTGAACTCAAATATGGAGGAGATAAAAGCGCAGCGACAAATGGGAATTCGTACCGGTTTGGTTCAGATGTCAAGATACGATATGAATCCTGAAGCCGAGATAATTCCGCAGGTACGGGAGCTTATCGACGGTGATTTGGTGCAAATGCTTGTGTACGGTGAAAAAGTAGAGTGTGATGTATTAATTATAAGATATCCGCCTGTTCTTCAGGAATTACAGGAATACATTCCGGATGTGCAGGCAGATAATATATGTGTAATAGTTAACCAGACCCCAATGAGTGATTATGGAAAGCATTCTGTTGTACGTTACGATATAGAAATATGCGAGCAGCACATAAAAAAGTACTTTAAAAAATCGGCCGTGTGGTATCCGATAGGTCCACAGGTGCGTAAAGCATTACTTGATCATCATGCTGAAGAATTAAGTTCCGTTAATTTATCGGATACTGATTGGGCCAATATCATAAATATAGATGAATGGAAGCGCGAGGTGCCTCCTATTCATAACAATACTATACGGATTGGTCGCCATGCTCGTGATCACTATTTAAAGTGGCCGCATAGCCGGGAAGAAATATTATCAATATATCCGGATAAAGGAAAATATGAAGTATACATACTGGGTGGTGCTGATACTCCTTTGACAGTACTTGGGCAATTACCCAAGAATTGGCATATATTTAATTTCGGTGAAATTCATCCGCAACTATTCTTGGAGAAATTGGATATATTTGTCTATTATGTACATCATGATTTGGTTGAATCATTTGGCCGCTCGATACTTGAAGCAATGGCTGCCGGTGTCCCCGTCATTTTACCGACTAAATTCCAGCAAGTTTTTCGTTCTGCGGCAGTCTATGCGGAACCTGAGGATGTAATAATGACCATCGAAAATTTTATGAATGATGAAGACTTTTATCAGCAACAGATTGACATTGCCTTACGATATGTTCAAAATAATTTCGGGTACAATAAACATATAGAGAGATTAGATCTTATAAAAAACAAAGATTTGTGATTCCTTAAGGAACTTCGGTAAAGAAAAAGTAAAAATGCAAAACAATACAATTAAGAGAAGGGTGAGTAGGAAGCGTAAATTTATTGAACTTATAGAAAGAGTTGCCAATATCCGTATATACCGCAATCTTCCTCGTGGTATAGATATTTCTCAAGATATTTCCATGTCCTTTCCATGGTATAGCATTGACGTTGTATTTGATGTGGGCTCTAATGTTGGCCAATCAGCAAAATACTTTTTAAATTGCTTCTCGAATGCTAAAATTTATTGTTTTGAGCCTGTGCGAGATACTTTTGTTCAACTTCAGAAAAACACAGAGAAAATTAATCGTATCCAACCCATACAGATTGCTTTAGGTTCTTATAATGGCAAGGGCGACATGGTTATCCGGGGTCAAATTACTCGAGGGCTATCATTTCTACTAGACAGGTCGAAAGATTCACAAAGAAGAGAAGGAATACAGACCGAAGTGGTGAATGTAATGACGCTGGATCAATTGTGCAAAGACAGGAAAATTTCACAGATAAGTTACCTTAAAATAGATGCGGAGGGAGGAGACCTTGAGGTATTAGAGGGCGGTAAAAGTATGCTCAATGCACAACGGATAGACTTTGTCGAAGTAGAAGCAGGTATGTATGTTAAGAACAAAGATCATGTTCCTTTTGAAATTCTAAAGGATTTTTTGGAATCGAGAGGATATCTTCTCTATGGAATTTATGAACAGTGGTATGAATCAAAAAGAGAGCCTATTTTACGACGCACTAATCCGGTATACGTCTCAAGCCATATAATTGAAATGAATACTCGGCAATCAGGGTAAATATATATTTTTTCGGAGATAAAAATAGATTATGTCGACCACGTAACATTTTGTAGATATAACGTTAAAACAAGGTGTGTTTCTCTTTTCCCATCTTTTTATACATTTCGCAGAATCCTTTCTGTTGTTTTAAAAATTTTCGTTGTATTTTCTATTTATTTAAAGTAATTTACAGTCAATTTCAACGGCGAGATAAGCTTACTTCGCAAAATTCTACCGCTTGAAATTTGTAGAATTTTCAAGAGTGAGTTGAAATACTATTATTTCAAGGGTGTTCAATTTAATGCAATCCTGCTAATTGATAGCAATTTTTTTATGTGATGCCTGGCACAAAGATTGCCGCATATTTGATAAAACAAAATATATTAACTTACAGTAATGGATGGGAGTAGATGAGCAAAATTTTCCGGTTGAGTGGATTATTTATTTTATTTTTAGTTGTAAACGGATTTATAGTGATCCATTTTGTCCATTCGAGCACTTTACCGCAAAATCACCAATGGCAAATAACATTGCGAGATTATCTGTCAGCATTCGAGGAGTCTGATTTTGGTGTTAATACAGATTGGGGAGACTTCGGAACAGATTTTAGTTATTTTGATTCTTGGTCTGATGATGAGATATTTCGTTTATGGACTGTATTTGCTGATGGTTGGCGAGGTGTTCCAAGAAATTGGGGTCTTGCTCTTGAATCACATTGGTTTTTATTAGATAGCATAGAGCGTGAGGACGGCATCTATATGAACACTGGATACGGCGGTCCTTGGCACAATCATTACTCTATCGATAATCTATTTTGGTTTTTACTTGATGTTCCAACGAACCCCTTCCAGGGTCAGATAGAAATAACAAATAGAGCAATGGTAAGTGCTATAGTTGACTTGACACTACTCCATGACTTGCATGAAAATGACCCGAATAATATAAAAACTCGTTCAGACCATACTGGAGGATTTCTTGCACGTATTGCATTTACCTATTGGGCACTTCAGGATATACTACCACAAGATATCAAAGATGCTTATATGGAGGGTATGAAAGATATAGTCGATTTTATGGTAGATAGAGGTCCGACCAATGTAAATGATAATATGGATTTTAAAGCAGCACTCGGTTGCTGGTATTTTCATGAATCTGTTGAGGAACAGGATTACAAAGTTAAAGCAATTGATTATATCAAATATTTGATTGATTACACTGAAAGTAGACCAGCGCATCCGGCGGGAGTTACGAGAGACGCAGGAGGGATTGATGTACCATATAACGGGTTAGCTTTAGGTTATTTAACGGCTGCAGGTGCTGCCGTATATAACATTAATGGTAATCATCTTATACCTGAATTAATTGAGAATAACAGAAGATTTTATGAGTTTAGAGCGCATACAATAATGTCTGAGCCAGATGGCAGAAATTTTGGTCCGAGCCATTTTAATAAGAGAACACCCGATGATGGATGGTTTTCCAGACCGCGGGCATTTAGAAGAGAAATTGAAGGGTCTTTGCAAGGCATTGCATTTGCGTGGGGGATTGGTTCAGGGAGAGCAGGTGGAGATTTTCCTACGAGATCGGATATGATTTCTCATATACAAAACACTATCGGGCAAATTATGAATGACTGGAACCCGCTTGAAGATGCTACGGATTTCGATGAAGGTGGCCCTGAAAGATGGCATGATGCAACTCATGGTCACTGGATTGGGTATCCACCAACAACATATCATCATTATCAAGATGGGTGGTATCAACATATTCAGGATTTAATAAATAATGCTGGGGAAGAATTACTATATGCAATTGAAAGAGATAATTTCATAAAAAGATTTCCTCTTGACGAAATACATGATGGTGTTCATGAGGGAGATGAAAATTCTTTTCTTATAGCAAAATTTGATAACTATTATGCAATCATTTATACAGGAAAATTGGGTTGGGGAGGCTTCTCGCCAATGGGTGGAGGCTCTCTATCCAGTTTCTGGACCTCGGAAACGGGAGCAATATTACATGGAAGAACCGGTGGACCTGCATCAAGCGGTGAGAGAGAGGAATGGCAACATTCTGATAGAGGGTGGCAACTCTGGCCTCACCATGCTGTTTCAGGGGAGGACGATAATGGTAAAGCTTTTTCGACAGCCAGATTGCGACGGCGTGCGTATACAGATTTAGTGTATGATATAAACCAGGACTCTGCATATGTTAAAGTTTCGGGAAACATAGGAACCGATTATGACGGGGGACGTACTGTTGAAGAAGAAGGAACATTGCCTAATGGGGCACAATTCACGAGAGAATTTTTTATAGGTGAGGGAGGGCTTACGGTTAGAAGTAAAATAGAATCAAACGGGCAAGACGGAGTTTCGGAATTGTATGAAATATTTCCGGTTTGGCATCGTGGACGAGGACAGGATGTAGAAGAAATCAATCTTGAGATTGATTTTTTAGTTAATGATGTTTGGGTTGAAGCAAATACTTCTTTCAGTGAAGAAGTTGAGAAAATAAGGATTACTCGATTTGGCAATCCTGCTTATCTTGTTTTTACCTCACCAGTTAAAGCTAAATTATCCTATAAAGATTGGGATAGAGGTGTACACAGAAGTGACCCGCAAATCCGTAATATTTTGATTGACCTCTTGGGCGACAACACCCACATGCCCACAGAAACCTCTATAGAATACACCATCAAACCCGCACCCAAAACCCCGGGCGGTGTCGGGCTTGTAAATCCTGAACCCAATGCCGACTCCCTCGCAACTGCTCAAACCTTCCAGTGGGAAGAAGCAGCAAGAACGGATACCTATCAACTACAGGTATCCACACAGCAAAATTTTTCATCAACGTTTTACGATAACAGCAGCATAACGGAAACATACCATAATGTCTCAGGTCTTTCGTACAACACACAGTATTACTGGCGCGTCCGCGGGTTGAACGAGCACGGTAAGGGTAACTGGTCGGATGTACGGTCGTTCACAACAGTAGTCGAATCCATAGATATGGAGATACCGGTATCCGGCGGGTGGAATCTGGTATCAACCTATGTCAATCCCGGCGATCCCTCATTTGAGTATATTTTTTCCGGTATGACCGATAATCTGGTTTTGGTAAAAGATCAAAGCGGCGCGGTCTACTGGCCCGAGTATGACGTCTATGACATAGATGCATGGGATCCGTACAGCGGGTATCAGGTATATGTAAACGAAAGTGGTATGTTTGTTATTACCGGCACTCTTCTGGCTCCCGAGTCAAATCCCATACATCTGGGCGAAGGGTGGAACCAGATAGCATACCTTCGTAAAACACCCATGCCGGTCGGTGATGCACTTGCCGCTGTATATGACAAGATCGATATCGTGTCAAATAATGCCGGTGATGTCTTCTGGCCTGAATATGACATAAATACATTGGGCGATATGGTGCCGGGGCAGGGGTACAAATTACACGTTTCCGAATCTGCTGAACTTATCTATCCCGCGAACAGCGGTGAATCCCCGGGTAAAATTATTGCCGGAGAAACTGCTTCATATACCACAAAACAGGAAGCAGCGGAGCCGGTGCACTATATCGTGGATTTCCCCAATACCGGTGATTATGCCATACTACTGCTGATATCTTCCGGTTTCGGGGACGGCGATGAGATCGGCGTCTGGTCGCCGGAAAATGAGCTTGTGGGAAGCGGTGTTGCCCATAACGGGCGGGCACTTGTAACGGTCTGGGGGAAAAATCCCGTATGGAACGGCGAAGATAATAATCGCGGTGCGGTGAACGGTACAGTCCTCCGTCTGACACAATGGTCTGCAGAGGAACAACGTGAATATCCGCTGCCGGTATCGCAGGTACGCGATGTATCCGGGATAAGTTTAACCGACCCGGTTATAAGATACGAGTCCGATGCGGTCAATATTGTTCAAGCAGAAGGTTTGAAAGATATACCCGGGCGCTATACACTTGAACAAAACTATCCCAACCCCTTTAATCCTGCCACAACGATCCGGTACGGCATACCGGAGCAATCCAACGTCCGTCTCGAGGTATACAACGCGCTCGGTCAGCGGATAAAAACACTGGTCGACAACGAAGAACAACAGCCCGGCTATTACCAGGTGATCTTTAATGCCGCAAACATAGCCAGCGGCGTGTACTTTTACCGTCTGCAGGCGGGGGGGTATACGGAGATTAAGCGGATGGTGCTGGTTAGGTGAGGGGGGCTGGTTGCTGGTTGCTGGTTGCTGGTTACTGGTTACTGGGTGCTGGTTACTGGTTGCTGCCTGCCCGCCGAAGCTTGCTTTTTAGCGTAGGCGGGGGTGATAGGTTCGGGATTGGGAGGTGTTGTGTTGGTATATAAAGGCAAAATGATTACGGGCAAAATAATTATTGAAAGAAAATTCTAAGCACTAAATCCGAAATCCTAAACAAATTCAAATGACAAAATGACCAAAACAAC
>SL_3KL_010_SEDDRAFT_10000567_pt1 | contig 30709 bp, 26 predicted proteins | sample SodLakKL_010_SED_2_FD_10381 | JGI IMG/M metagenome (IMG submission 10381)
CTCCCAATAGATGACGCCGCTCCTGCCGAGGTGCCCCATAAGGAGCTGAACCACTTCATCCATCCGGGGACCGGGCAAATGAGGCTTCTGCCAGTGTTCTGCGGGCATCGCCACACCAAGCCCAATGAGAATTGCCAGGATGGAAGAGGCACTTTCATCGGAGAGACGCTCCATGAGGCGTCCATCGACCATCCTCTGAATTCTCAGCCAGTTGACATACCCCCGTTGACGAGCGGCCAGGGATGCGCAGAGGACGTCCTCCAGAGTGGGCAGCCGTGCAGCGGCAACGGGCTTGATTGCCCGAAGGAGATGAAATCGGCGCCCGATGCAGCTTTTCTTGAATGACCAGAGGTCCACGAGGGACTGAGGGGCATTCCAGCGTTTTGGATCCACCACGGCCAGAAGGGAAGCAAACAATTTTCGGCTCGCGTGAATTTGAGCCCATCGGCAAAGCTTCTCTTCGCCCAAATGCCCCCAGAGGGGATAGGCGTCGGCTGGTTCGCCGGCGTAACGCCCCAGGGCGTAAACGCGGCAGAAGCGCAGCGACATGAGCCGCTCCGAGGCCGATTCCATCATGGCCAAATCCTCAAGGTGTTCCCTGAGCATATAAATTTCGGGGGCGGCCAGGACAACCTCATGAGAGGTCTGCACAAGAGCGCTCAGCAGTTTAACGGTCACCTCGCGTCCAAATGAGCCTTTGAAACGATCCACGAGGGCCGAAGCATGGAGGGGGCCGCTCTTCAATGCTTCTCGAAGAAAGTCCAGGGAGTCGGGCCTGGACGATCCACGTTTTTTCAGAATGGAGGGTCTGTGGCCTAAACCGTTGGCCAGGGACTGAAGAGGCCCCGAACCGCAATGGAGATAGGACCAGTCTTCCCCGGAACCGCCCACACATGCCCATCCCTCCTCCCCCACCTGTATGAAAAGATGGGGGTGTGCATACAAAACCATCTCCAGATATTCCAGGGTCATGCAATCTTTTGAAAAATGCCTGCGATGGTCTTCAAGAAGCTGTCCCGCTTTGACGAATTTCCCTCCATACCGCAAGGCAAAAAGCTGGTGCAGCTCTATGGCGCACACCTCTCTCGTTCCATAGGGAGAAAAAGTGAGATATCCTTTATGAATGGCTGCGCTTTCCCCCACCTTGACTGCCAGAATGAGAAGTTTTTTTTCCATCCCCAGGTGCTCGGCAACCCGTTGAATGGGCAAGGGAAGGTTGATCTCTTCCCTGAGGCGGCTCACCCGTTCCATGGCCGCCTCCACCGTGCCACCGTCATACGCGCCCCGGTACCAAGCCTTTGCCAATTCATGAGCATGAACCTGCAGCCAGGAGTGCAGGCCCAGGTCCAGGACCCGCAAGGCCAATTGAAACTCCCCGGGCAAGCGAGTCTCCAGGGTCCTGGTCCATTCGGCCTTGAAGAGCAGTTCATCGGGACCCACCAAAGCTTCCCACATTTCTGACACACCGTCATCCAGGGCCTGAGACATAATTCTGAGGGAGCCAGGCTGCCTTAATTTTTTCAAGGCACCCCCGGCCACTTTCAAAACCGCATCCTCGGGAAGTTGGAGGGCGCGGGCCACTTCCTGAAGCTCATGACTGGGATGCGACCCGAAACCATACAACAGCTCCAGCACCTGGGCCTCCTCCCCTCCCAGACTTCTCACCACCTGAGCGATCCGCTGGGCCGGTCCCGCCCTATCTGCTCCATCGGCTCCCCAGACCATGTTCTTCCTATTCTCCCGAATGTTCAAGGGAACGCTCCAGTTCCGCATGCAGCACGTCAGGGCTCACGCTTTCAGTTTTCAGACAGATGGCCTCCAGGGGATCCAGGACCATGTATCCCTCTTCCGATTCCACCACCTTGTCCTCCTTGATGAGAAGCCGCAGGGCTGTCTGGATTTGCCCCGGCGTCAATTGACACTCCCTGGCAAACTGGGTCGAATAAGGTTCAGCTACCACTCCACGCCGTGCGATGTTGGCAAGGACATTGAGGGCGGGACGGGACAGGGTGCGGTTGATCTGCTGGTAATAGGCGCGCTCTTCATGGATGAGGGTGCTCACGATCTCCTTCCATACCTCACGCACAACAGGGGGGTCGTATTGGTTGACCAGTTGCAGGGAAGTCCAAAGGCGGGAAGCGGTGAGATTCAGGGCGTGGGGGTGTCCCCCGAAGATGGTGGCCGTCGCCCGGCCGACCTCGGGGGGCATGGACCTGCCGAGGGTTTCCCGAAACTGACTGTTCATGAATTGGGCAAAGTCCTGCACGCCCAGTTCTTTGAGTTCGAGCATTCGTGCGCTTCTGTAAAAGGGGGCGTTCTCGTTTTCAAACATGAGCTTGAGCATGTGGCGCATGGAGCCCAGGTAAATGGGCAAGAATCCTCGGGAGCGCCTTTGGAAAGCCGACCGGATGATTCCCACCAGGCGTTGTTTGGGTTCCAGGCCGGCCACTTCCTGAAATTCATCGATGGCGAAACACACGGGTCTTTGAAGACTTCGGGGAAGGTTGGAGATTCTCTCCAGCACGGCCACCACAGCATCCTCTTCCCCCGCTCTTGGACCCGAAAGGCTCAGGGAAAAGGTGGGCGATCCCGTTTCCAGGTCAATTCTCATTTGAGGGCTGACACGTGACGCCAGATTCGAGGCCCCCTCTTTGATCCTGGTCCATTGGCTGGACGCTTCCAGCCTTTTTTGTTCCAGGCTTTCCACCAGACCCTTCAAGGAGCGTATGGTCATCATGTCCAGCCTCAGGGTGATCCACCCCTTTTCAGCCAGCCGCCCCAGAACCTGGTTGACCAGCGAGGATTTGCCGTATCGCCGGGGACTCAGCAGGCAAAGAGCCTCATCGGAATCAGCTGACTCCAGGAATATTGCCATTTCCCTTTCTCGATCACAGAAAGGTTCTCCATAGGCGATTTCTCGTCTCACGATGAAGGGGTTTTGGGGCAGCAAGGCCTCCTCCTGAAATTATGTTTTTAAGATTATGATTTATTCATAATTTTCAGTCAACCCCTAAATCATTGTCGCTCAATCCCGTGCACATCTGCCTCATTCAGGGCAAGTTTCACGTTCCACAGGTCGCCCCTTCGCAGGTGCTTCCATTTTAAGCATCAAATTTTTGAATGCAAATCAGATATTTGCATAGTTAATTCCAATTTGACATTGCCCGTCCAATGGGATTCCCTAACCAGGTGCGTGCACTGCCTGTTCAAGCCCTTGAAAGGGCGTTTTCAGCGGGGGAAACAAAAAATGTCAGAACCATACCCGGAGCACTGGGAGTTCGATGACGAGTTTGATGGAGGAGAAGAAACCTGTGGCAGAGTGATCATCAATCTCTACACCTACCTGAAGCCCATGCCTCCAGGAACCCGTATTCTCCTGATCTCCAGAGATTCGGCGGCACCCATGGAATTTCCAGCCTGGTGCCGCATGACGGGCAACAAGCTGCTGGAAATGTCCCATCCCTATTACCTCATCGAATACAAACCCGAACAGAAAAAGGAATGATTCCATGGCTGAAAAGTTCTGCGTGTCCATCACTCACTGCCGCACTGACGGTGACAAGGCAACTCTCGGTTTTGTCGTGGCCAACGCCGCCCAGGGCAGCGAAAAGGAAACCATGGTGTTCTTGAGCACCGACGGAGTGTATTGCGCCATCAAGGGAGAGGCTGAAAAAATCGACGAGGGGGCACCCTTTGCCCCTTTGAAGGAGCTGATCACCAAGTTCGTCAATGCCGGGGGAAAAATCTATGTGTGCACTCCGTGCCTCAAAAAACGTGGACTTTCGGAAGGTGATCTCATGGAAGGGTCCACACCCGCAGGAGGCGCTGCTCTCGTGGAATGGCTGTGCTCCGGTTCCCCCTGTGTGTGTTACTGAAGAAAAAAAGGGGAATTTTTGCCTCACTGAGGAGGCCCTCCACACGAAAAGGGCCTCCAGAACGCACGTCCGGTGGCATGAACTCGCCGCAGGACGTGGAACAAAATATTGGAGAAAATTTCATGTCTGCCCATGAAGGGGAGGGAAAAACCGGTCTGGATGCATTGGCTCCAGACAGAATATTTGATGGAGGAGACTTGGACTGCGGTTCGGGATTGATTCTTCTCATTCGGGAAAACATGCTTCAAATCCCCGTGGAAGGCATCCTGGAAATGCGCAGCCGGGAACCCACCGTGGCCGATGACCTTCCCCCCTGGTGCCGCATGGTGGGCCATGATTATCTGGGGCAGCTGCCCGGAGAGGGCTTCACGCGCTACTTTGTCCGCCGCGGAGAGGCAGCGGGATCGGAGCAGGGGGAAATTTCTGAAGGGGAGGCGCTGGAACAGGACAAGAAAAAGGCCAAAGAGTACGAATGGCGCCTTCGCACTCGATCCACAGGGCATTTGAAGAGCACCGTTTATTGCCGCAACTTCTCCTGGAACCTGGGCCAGCCAGCCAGTTTCGAAGAAAAGGATGCCCACCCCTGCGCCGTGGAAGCCCTCCTGGGAGCCCTGGGGGGAGCACTGGCCACGGGATACGCCACGGAATGCGCCAAGGCGGGCCTGGAGGTGGACGACATTGAAATCACGGTCCGTGGCAGTCTCCACAATATTCTGGCCCACATGGGCCTTGAAGAGGGGGACCCCTCTTTCGCAGCCATAGAAGTCAAATGCTTCGCTTCCACCATGGACAACGAAGAAAAGGTTCGGCAAGCCTGGGAGCACACGGTGCAACGTTCACCCCTGGCCGCAACTCTTGCCAAAGCGGTGGATTTAACAATCAAGCTATCGGTGGTGTGATCATGTTTGAAACAACTCAGGTGGGCAGCTGGCCCCGGTCCAGGGAGATGCTTCGAGCCCTGCGTGACCGTCGTCTCGGAAAAATGTCCAGGAAAGACTTCGACCGCGTGGCCAACCATGAAGTGCGGCGCACGGTCACAATCCAGGAAGAAGCAGGACTGGACATTCTCGTGGATGGGGAACACAGGCGGGACAACTTCTACTCCTTCATCACCGAAAAGGTTGAAGGAACCCGGCTCATGTCCCTGGCGGAAATGCTGGACGAGGTGGAAGACAAGTCGGGCTTCGAGGAGATGCTCACCACGCTGGATGTTCCCGCATCGGCAATCCGCAATCCCACGTGCGTGGGACGGCTGGAGAGGCGGGAACCCCTCGCCCTGGACGATTACCACTTTGTCAAATCCCTCACGGACAAGCCCGTCAAGATCACTCTTCCCGGACCCTATCTCCTGAGCCGGTCCATGTGGGTGGGAAGCTACACCAGGAAGGCTTATGGCGATCAGCGGGAAATGGGCGACGACGTGGTGCGGATTCTGCGCGAGGAACTCCAGGAACTGGCCCAGGCCGGCTGCGAATTCGTCCAGTTCGACGAGCCCGTGCTCACGGAAGTGGTCATGTCCGCCGAATGCGGACGCAGGACTTTCATGTGAGCCACCCTGGCCACCCGCCGTGACGTGGGTGAAGAACTTGAGTATGCGGCCGAACTCATCAACAGGATCATCGAGGGCGTGGAGGGTACCCGAATCGGCCTCCACATTTGCCGCGGCAACTGGAGCACCAGGGAGGAAGTCCTCCTCACGGGCGATTACACTTCCCTGCTCCCCGCTTTGACTGCCATGCGGGTCCGCCAGTTCGTGCTGGAATATGCCACACCCCGTGCGGGAGACATCAAAGTGGTGGGAGAATCCTTGTCCAACAACGTGCCCGGAACGGAAACACCCAGGGAACTGGGCCTGGGCGTGGTGAACCCGAGAACCACCGAAGTGGAGAGTCCCGAAGACATTGTGGCCAAAACGGAACAGGCCCTGGCGTTCTATGGGCCGGATCAGATTTTTTTGAACACGGACTGCGGATTCGGCTGTTTTGCCAACCGTTGTGTCAATGTGGAGGAGGTGGCCACGGCCAAAATAAAAAGTATCGTGGCCGCGGCCCGTTTTCTTCGGGAACGTTACGGGTGAAGATGAGGTTGTGTTATCCCTTTCGCCCCTGTGAAGGGTCGATGGGCGCTTTTTTCAACCGCAAAGAGTTGAGAACCACATTGAGGGAGCTGGCGCCCATGGCGGCAGCGCCGATCATGGGGTGCAGCAGTCCCATGAAAGCCATGGGGATGGCCAGGGCATTGTAAAACCAGGCCCAGAAGTAATTCTGCCGGATCTTGCTGAAGGTGGCGTGGGACAGTTTCACCGCCGTCACCACACCCGTCAGGTCTCCCCGCACGAGAGTGATGTCCGCAGCTTCCATGGCCACGTCAATGCCCGTCCCGATGGCGATGCCCACATCGGCCTGTTTGAGGGCGGGAGCGTCGTTGATCCCGTCGCCCACCATGGCCACTCGCCCGAACTCTTCCTGCAGCTTTTTGATCTCGTCCAGTTTTCCCTCGGGAAGCACTTCAGCCAGCACTTTGCTGATGCCCACTTTTTGAGCCACAGCTTTGGCCACACTCCAATTGTCCCCCGTGACCATGGCTGTGCGGATGCCCATCTGCTCAATCTCCGCCACGGCAAACCGGGAATCTTCCTTGAGGGTGTCCGCCACAGCGATGATTCCAGCGAGCCCGCCATCTACGGCGACGAGCAGAGCGGTCTTGCCTTCCTTTTCCAGGGAATCGATGGTCTCCTGGTGCTCCTCAATGGTCACTTCGTCCTGCTTCATGAGTTTTCGGCTTCCCACCAGAACCTTCCGATCCTTCACACGGCCACTCACCCCCTTGCCCGAGATAGACACGAAGTTTTCCACTTCTGCGGGGGTGATGCCCTGCCCTTTGGCCTTCACAACCACTGCGGCCCCCAGGGGATGCTCGGAGGCGGCTTCCAGGCTCGAAGCGTGAAAAAGCAGCTCCTCCTCATCAAACCCATTGAGGGGCAGAATGTCCGTCGTCTCAGGTTCTCCTTTGGTGAGGGTGCCCGTTTTGTCAAACACGATGACCTTGATGTCCTTCATGGTCTGGATGGCTTCACCGCTTCGAATAAGAATGCCTTTTTCTGCACCGAGCCCGCTGCCCACCATGAGGGCCGTCGGAGTGGCCAGTCCAAGGGCACAAGGGCAGGAAATGACCAGAACGGCAGTGGAAGCCAGCACGGCAAGGGCAAAGACAGGAGCCTGGGGATTGCTCCAGGGGAAGCTGAAAAACTCTACGATGCTTCGATGAAATTCGGGGAAGCTGATCCAGGAAATGAAGGCTGCCGTGGCTATGACAATGACGAGAGGCACGAAATAGCTGGTCACCCGGTCCGCGAATTCCTGAATGGGGACCTTGGATCCCTGGCATTCCTCCACCATCTTCACAACCTGGTGGAGAAAAGTGTCTTTGCCAACCTTGGTCACTTTCACTTTCAGGAGCCCCTGCTTGTTGATGGTGGCTCCGATGACCTCATCCCCCTCTTTTTTTTCCACCGGAAGAGATTCACCCGTGGCCATGGACTCGTCGACGCTGCTTTCTCCTCCCGTAACCACGCCATCGGTGGGAATCTTTTCGCCGGGGCGGACGATCATGATCTGCTCCAACTGCAGCTGTTTCACGGGGATTTCTTTTTCTTCCCCATTCACGAGGATCCTGGCGTTTTTGGCTCCCAGAGCCAGGAGCTTGTTGATGGCCTGGGAGGCCCTGCCTTTGGCGCGGATTTCCAGGTACCTGCCCACCAGGTGCAGGGCCATGATGGACGCGGCCATTTCCACAAAGGTGGTGATGGGAATCCAAATGCGCAGAAGGCTCAGGAGATAGGGGATGAGGGAACCCATTGTCACGAGGGTGTCCATGTTGGCGGAACCGTGGCGCAGAGCTTTCCAGGTGCCCCGGTGCGTTTCCCAACCCGCTATGAAGATGGAGGGAATGGCCAAAACAGCGGTTATGGCAAAGTAGCCCGGCACGGTAACGAACATGTGAATCATCATGAGCACCATGATGACACCAGCGAAAGAGGCGGCCAGCCACATTCTCCTTGCGGCGTGGCGCATTTTTTCCTCGTTGGGATCGGGCCGATCTTCCTCTTCTTCCACCCGTTCCACAACGCGGTATCCCGCCGCTTCTATGGCCTTTTCAAAAGCTTCGAGTCCGCTGACCTCTCCTCTGAACCGAACCACCGCCTTTTCCGCGGGAAAATTGACGTTGGCCTCGAGCACCCCCTCCAATTCGTTCAAAGTCTTTTCAATGCGCTGGGCACAGGTCGCACAGGTCATGCCTTCAATTTTCAGCGTGACGGTCTCGGGCTCCTCCGTCTCCTCGACTATCTCTCCCCCGTAACCGGCATCGGTGATGGCTTTTAAGATCTCATCCCTGCCCACCGTTTCAGGTTGCACCTCCACATAGGCTTTTTCCATGGGCAAATTGACGGAGGCTTTTTGAACCCCGTCCAGCTTCTGCAGGGCCTTTTCCACCGTCCTCGCGCAGGCGGCGCAATGCATTCCCGAGATGTTCACCGTTATTTTTTCCATCTTGATCGCTCTCTTTCCAGTTGGACCCAGTCTGTGCACATGGCTATGAAAAGACTCCATGGGTTTTCAAGTCAAATATAATCCTTTTTGAGCATCACGGTACTGCGCTCTTGGACATGGATTGGGTTTTCAGGGGTTTTTGACGCTCAACACATTTCCGACAAAAGGTTTTGATCGGCAAAGAGCTCAGGCGTGCGGGAAAAAATTGACGCCCTGTGGATCACCTTTGATTCGCTGACTCCAGGAGAAGATTGAAACAAGCCGCACCCCTTGAAGGGGCGCGGCAAAAAGCATGGGCCCCGTCTGTGAAAACAGGGCCACCTGGGCCGGCTCATTGTTGCCACGGAAGGGACTCAATGGAAAGTCCACCGCAATGAACCGGCCCCTTGAAACCGGGTACTTCCGACGAGCTTGAATGATCTTCAATGGGCCATGAGGGTGTGCGCCCATGAAGCTCAGAGCATCACATTGTCTCCTCGGTGTAGCCGGAGGGGATCTGGAAAAGGTCGGCAGACAATGGCATTTTTTTCACCTCCAGCAGCTCCTCCGTGTTCTTCACGGTGGTTCCAAAAACCTGAGACGTCGAAACGGTGAGCACGTGAACCCCCTTGATTTTTTCCATCTCTTTGGCGGCCTCGCCCATGCCGCTCCCTTCCGCCATGAAAGCTTGAGCCATGGTGCGGTAGATATCCGTGTCCAGGTCGATGTCTCTTGTGGCCCACACTTCAGCCTTGGAAGTGCCCATACCCATGCTTGTCTCCACCTGGTATTTTCTCGTGTTCCACTGCCCGATTTTCTTTCTCTCCCCCGTCTCGGTCACGGTCATTTTGAAGGACCCCATCATTTGCTCAGCCATTCCCTTGAACATTTCCATGGCCTGCCGTTCTTCCGGACTCATGGCTTCCTCGGCCATCTGAGCTTCCATGGAAGCGTGCATGGAACCGATCAGGTCATCCATGGGCAAAATGGTGAAAGTCCTCGTTTCGTGATCCAAAAGGGTCATGGTGTTGTTTTTGAGGTCCACAAGAGTGGACTGACCCTCTTCATCGATCCGGGCCCGGTCCTTGCCGATCCACACTTCCCGCAAAGATTCTTCAGCGGGTTGCACCTGCCCCATGACCTGAAAAGGCTCCGTGAGGCTCCTGTACTTCAGGTAGACCTCCCCATGAGCCAATACGGGCAGCATCAGGAAGATGCCGCAAGCAAAAGCCCACACAGATTTCATAAAAACGCTGCGCATTGAACCACCTCCACTGTTCAGAGAAAGCAAATGGATGTATCTTCGGGAAACCTCGCACAACGAGGCCCACATCCCAAGCAACCCGCACCTGCGAAACACAATTCGGCAACCTGGGAAAAAATCTGAAAACCTGAATATGGAAGAAGCTTCATGAATCTTTCCCAGAAGCCTCTCCCTCCTTCCCCACTTTTTCAACCCTGCACATGAAGCTTCGGCTGGAAGGGGTGCTGGTCACGGGATCACGAAGGTCATCATCGGTCAGGTTGTTCACGTTGGCTTCCCTTTGAATCCCTCCCCAGCCCCAGGCAATACGCAGGGAACCGGGATGCACCACGTCGCTTATCCTCGCTTTCAACCGAACCATTCCTCGGGGCGTTTCCACTTTCAATGCATCCCCCTGAGAAATGCCGCGTGCCTGTGCATCGAGAGGGTGGACATCGATGAACCCTTCGGGGTCGCGCTTGAGCAAAGAGGGAACCTGAAAAAACTGGGTGTGAGTGTAGGGCGTGGTTCTCTCACCACTGATTCCAACCCACAAGTCCTCATGGGGAGAGTCACAAAAACTGATGGGGTTTCCCATTTTGCCATCCATGTAGGGAACCGGAGGGTGACCCGCATCCTGCAAACGTTTTGAATAGAACTCCACTTTCCCCGACGGCGTCGCAAATCCTTTGCTGCGGTGCTTTTCAAACTGGAGTTTGTCGGCACGCAGACCGGCAGGATTCTCCCGAAGCATCTGCACCGTCATTCCCGTGGGTTCCAGCTGCCAATCGATGGCTTCCTCGGCACTCTGCCAGGGAAATTCATCTTCCAAGCCGATCCTCCGTGCCAGTTCGAAGGTGATTTTCCAGTCGGGCCAGCTGTCCGCAAGGGGTTCGATGACCTGGTCCTGCAACATGACAGGACTGTTACGGATGTAGGCCCGGTTGAGCTGAGTCTTTTCAAAGCAGCTGGAAGCGGGCAGCACCACATGGGCAAACCGTCCCGTTTCCGTCAGGAAGGGATCGATGGACACCATGAAGTCCAGTTTGCTCAGGGCTTTTCTCACCCGATTGGAATCAGCCATGGTCACCGCGGGATTTCCCGATTGGACCACAAGCATCTTAATGGCATAGGGCTTTTCCTCCATTATGGCGTCGATGAGGCAGGACTGCGCGTGCAGCCCCCAGGTGCTGTGGAATTCATTGAAAAGGGGGTACTGGGACGTGATGGGTTCGCAATGGCTTCCCAGGCGTTCTTTCAGCTGAATGTTGCGAACAGGGACCGGTTGAGGAATAAAGTCCCCGCCCTGCCGGTCCAGATTACCGGTCAGCGCCCGCAGCATGCAGACGGCCCGCGTAGCCTGAAACACCTGAAGCTGCATGTCCAGGCCATTGCCGTCGATGATGCAGGCCGGCCCGGTGGTGGCATAAAGGCGCGCAGCCTCTTTGATGGCATGGGGCTCCAGCCAGGTGGCCTCTGCAACCTTCTCGGGAGCATAAGCCTGGACCGCGCCCTTCAGGTCATCAAAACCCACGGTGAATTCTTCCACGAACTCTTTGTCATAGAGTCCGCTGCCAATGATTTCGTGCATCATGGCCATGGCCAGGTAGCCATCATGTGCGGGCTTGATCTGAAGGAATATGTCCGCCACGGCGGCGAGCGGGGTGCGAATGGGGTCGATCACGATGAGTTTGGCGCCCTTTTCCCTGGCGTAAACAATGGCTTCGTGGGTTCCGGGGGCCGTGTTTCTGTCATTTTTTCCCCAGACCACAATGCAGCGGGCGTCCTTGGCCTGAGGCAGTGTCATGGCTCCATAGGTGTAGTTATGAGCAATCTCCCGTGCCACGTGGCAAACGGAACCATTTCCGATGGCATTGGGCGATCCGAAAGCGTGCATCAGGCGGGTGGCATAATCCCACGGGGCACCCCAGTCGGCAGCCATACCGCGAAGCCAGGCCACAGCGGGTGCCCCGTGCTTTTTCTTGAAGTGATGGAACTGGTCTGCGATCAGCCCCAGAGCCTCATCCCAGGAAGCCTCTCGAAAATGGTCGCCAAACCCATTTCCTTTCTTGATGAGGGGTGTTTTCAGCCGTTCCGGTGAATAAACGATGTCGGACGCCGCCATGAGCTTGGGGCATTGGACCCTTTTGCCCGACGGAAGAGCGTATTTTCTCTCGGCTCTGGCCAGCCTGCCCTCCTGGATTTCCACTTCCACGGGACAGCACGCCGAGCAAAGACGGCAGATGGTGTGTTTTTTCATAGGGAGCTCCTTTCAGGGTGCCTGGACCGCAAATGACGGCATGGCCCCTGGTTCATCTCTCTGCCTTCACGAAACAGCTTCGAATCAGTTCAAAATGATTGGCATGCGTGCGTATTTTCCACCACACATGTCCCCGATCCTTAACACTCCAGGGAGGAGTGAGGACTCCTCCATCTCCATTCAATATGCTGGCAATGTTGTCCACTCCTCTTCCAGCAAACCTGCCTGCTCCTTTGCCCCCAAGCCACTCCTCCTGTTCCGCCACCTCTTCGGACCAGGAAAAGGGGTCGGAAAAAAGAAAGGCCGCCTTTTGTGCTCTGGCCACGCGATTCATTTCATAGAGGTGTTTCAAGGGAGAGGGAACCTTATCCACCAGATTGAGGGAAGCGAGGGATGTGAAAACACCCCCTTTGAAAGGAAGGGCAAGAGCATCTCCCACGATGAATTCCACTTTTTTCATGTCCCATTCCCCGGGAAGCTCCAGGGTCAGGTCACGGGTCAGGAGACCTTCCACCGCCAGGGGAACTTCCATGCGCTGATGCCGCATCAATTCTCTGGCAGCTCGAATGAAAGCGGTGGAATTGTCGATCCCTATGACGAAGTCGCTTTTCGAGGTCATTTCAAAGGCGAAGCGGCCCACGGCCCCACCGATGTCCAGACAGTATCCCCCCAGGGGCTCCATGAGACCCGCCCAGCGGGAATAGGCATCCGATGCTTCCCCGTCATGCATGAGGTCACCGTAGTGACTCCAGAGATAGGAAGACACAACGGGCGCCGTTTCATACCGATTGCCCCCTGCCCTCCCAACAAAAGCACCGGGATCCAAAAAGGCCAGCCCATCCTCAATGGGAAAAACCATCGAACAGTGGCCGCAAATGAGGCGCCCCTGCAAAATATCATGGTCTTTTTCCTCTGCAACCTCCGCGGACAATTCCCGCTCCTCGGGAAGACAATTGGGACAAACGAGGATATCCAACACCGCTTTTTTCACAAAAAACTCCTCATGAATTACAAGCACTTGGTCTGAATACGCCAAACATTGAAAACTTGAGTGCATTTCACAATTTTTTAGCCTAGGTATCACCAACCCTGCTGTCAAGTAAACTTTCGCCTTCCTTTCCCGTGACAAATCCACGCCAGCGGGGCATGCGTCTGTGATATGGCCGTGGTTCCATACTGCTTCTTGAGAATGGAGAAAAACAAAAAGATTTTAGTCCTGCCCATAAAAATGCTTGTCTTTATGCGCAGAGGCTCTATAATTGCGTTTGCTTATAGATAGACGCCTGCAAAAATGGTTTGCAAATGTTTTGGTTTTGATTGTACCCGCCATTGAGTTCCATCGATCACTGACCCCCCTTGCCTTCAGCACACTGCACCGCTGCGGCAGCACAACCGGTTGGCGACGATGTTCATGCCAGTCGTCTTCACGTTGCCGGCTTTCGCCGCATTTTCGCCATGCGGGCTTCGCCTGCTCTTTTTTTGTTTCAACCTTTCAATGAGTTTCCATCTGGATGGATCCATTGCCGTGTTCTTCGGAAATCACGGGAGCAGGCCATGGTGTGCGGGGTTTCCCCGATCACGCTTGTGGCCGCAAGAACCAACGATCCTTCACCTGGAAACGCCAGGGATTATTCAATTCATGACTTTTGAAGAACTGCAGTTGGCTCCACCCATTCTCAAAGCCCTTGCCCGATGCGGGCACGTTTCCCCCACGCCCATTCAGTCCAAAGCCATTCCCCGAGCTCTCGCCGGTTGCGATCTCATCGCTTCGGCTCAGACGGGAACGGGCAAGACAGCCGCCTTCGTCCTGCCCCTTCTGCACCGTTTGTCCTCCCAGCGCAAAGGCCGCGGTGGCCCGCGGGTTCTCATTCTCACCCCCACTCGGGAACTGGCTGACCAGATCACTCAGGCCACTCGCCTTTACGGCAAATTTCTGCGCGTGAAGAGCACCGCCATATTTGGAGGCATGCCCTTTGGAGAACAGATTCGCGCCCTCTCCCAGTTTCCCGAGATCATCATCGCCACGCCGGGCAGAATGCTCGATCATATGGACCGGGGCCGCATCGATCTATCCCAGCTGGAAGTGTTCGTTCTGGATGAGGCGGACCGCATGCTCGACATGGGCTTCACCGAGGATGTGGAGCGCATTTCCGATTCCATACCCAAAGACTGCCAGACGATGCTCTTTGCCGCAACGTTGGGAAACACCACCACCAGCCTGGCCCAAAAACTCCTCAAGACTCCGGAACAGGTGGAGATCGCCCCGGGCAAAATCACCCACGACAAAATCGAGCAGCGTCTGCACATCGCCGACAATCTGCAGCACAAAAACCGCCTTCTGGCGCACCTGTGCGATGACGTCACCGTGACTCGCGCGATCATCTTCTCCGCCACCAAACGTGACGCTGACAACCTCGCCGGGGTGCTCAAAGAACGGGGCTACCCGGCGGCCGCCCTTCATGGCGACATGACCCAGAATGCTCGAAACCGCACCATGACGAGAATGCGCCACGGAAAAATCAGGCTGCTCGTGGCCACGGACGTGGCCGCGCGAGGCATTGACGTGACGGGAATCAGCCACGTGATCAACTTCGACCTGCCCAAGTTTGCAGAGGACTATGTGCACCGCATCGGCCGTACGGGACGGGCTGGAGATTCGGGGATCGCCATATCCTTTGCTTCCCGAAACGACATTCCTTATCTCACGCGCATTGAACGCTACCTGGGGAAAAACCTTCCCGTGCACGTGATTCCCGGCCTGGAGCCCGCGTATTCTCTTCAAAAACCGGGGAAAAACGGGCAGGGACTGCGGGGAAACCGCGGGAACAAACCCTACGTGTCAAAAGGCAACGGTGGTAGCAGTCGACCTCGAGTCACTTCAAAAACCCATGATTACGGCAAGTTTCCCGGAATGAGGAGCAGCCAGGGGGCCAGAGGAAAATTCTCCAAGGTTGACTCCAGAGATCACTCCTGAAGACGACTCTTGGGCAATGACTGGTAAGCCATGAGAACCAGGGCCATGGGAAGTGCGCCCGAAGGGCAGACGGCTCTCTGGCTTCAGATGTGTGTGGGCCCTTCCATGTCACCTTGCGGGCATGGAAGGGCCCACGGTGCTTTTGCAGGTGTGGATGCTGAACAGAAGTGGGCCGGACAAATAGTGCAGCGGAAAACCCAAGGTGCATAAGGGTGAGGTTCAGGAATGGCCTTCCTGAGCCTTCAGGATGCGAACATCATTCCATCGTTCCGTGAATCCAATGGAATCGAGGTACTCCAGCACGGGCACCGTGCCCGTTCTTCCATAACCCAGGATATTTTTGCCCCCTTCCAGAGTTAGCTCTCCCTTCTGTGCGATAACATTCTTGACGCGGTCCTTAATTTCTTCCAGGGCCTCCCGAGCCAGGTAGCGGCCGTTGTTGAGCAGCACCAGCTTATTCTCTTCATGAAGCCTGTTCATGACCGATTTGATCTCTCCCATGCCATAACTCTTGTGGCAGTGTTCCCAGAAAACGATCACCTTGAAACCCTCAAAGCCTCTGTCCCGGGCAAAGGAGAGGATTTCCCCTGCCAGGTTCTTTTTACGATGAACATGTCTCTCCTCACTCAACGTCTCGTGAAGGCGATAGGATTTCCCGCGAAAGGAGACTTTCCCCTCGCGGCACCACTGCCGAAGCTTGCTCTCCAGGCTTCCCTCCTTTTCCTGTGAGGGCTTTTGAGCGAAGGACTCCTTCGAGCATTTGTTTGTTTTGCGGTTGCTGTGGTTCATCATGGTCCATGACTCCTGAGAAATGAGTCCGCAAACACCAGAGAATCCTCGGCGGCTCTTCCGGGCAGAAAAACAGTTTTCCGAAGACCTCCGCCAAAGGACTCAAGGTTCATAAGAAAGGGGAAAGATGGGATCGAGAAGCCATCTTTCCCCTCACCAGTCTTTAAAAGGCGTCGATCATGGCCAAAATCTGGTCATCACTGAATCCCTGCAGGCGAATGGCCCCTGATCGGCAGGAAGCAGTGCACAGACCACAGCCTTTGCAAAGGGCCTCGTTCACTTCAGCTTTTCCTTCAAACCTGCCCGACTCTACAAATCGGGGGGCTGAGTAGGGACAAATGCTCACGCAAACTCCGCAGCTGCTGCACCATGCGGGATCCACCTGGGCAATGGTGCCGCTGAAATACACACTGTCCCTGGAGAGAAGCAGCGCGGCCCGTGACGCCGCCGCCTGGGCCTGAGCAATGCTCTCGTCCACCGACTTGGGATAATGAGCCAGGCCGCACAGAAACACACCGTCTGTGGCAAAATCCACGGGGCGGAGCTTGGCATGAGCTTCCACAAAAAAGTTTTGCGCATTCACCGGGATTTTAAAGTAGCGAGACAGCAGCTTGGTCTCATTGGGCACGACGGCAGTGGCCAGGGTGATGAGATCGGGGCTGAGCACAACCTCCCCATCGAGAATGGCGTCCCAGACAGTGACCTGGAGTATCCCTTCCACTTCCCGAACCACCGGTTTTCTGTCCAGAGAGTAGCGCACAAATAGAACCCCTGCCTTCCGGGCCTCCTGGTAAAGGAGTTCCCGCTCTCCATAGGTGCGCATGTCCCGGTACAAGACGTAAACATCCGCCGAGGGGTTCCTCCTCTTCAATTCCAGCGCACTTTCCACTGAATGGGTGCAGCACACCCTGCTGCAGTAGGGGCGTTCCGGCTCCCGGGAGCCCACGCATTGAATGAAGACGGCGCTCTGTATGTCGTGCAACCGGGGGTCGTTTTCGTTGAAGCGGGCATCCAGTTCCTGATGCGTCAGCACCTGAGAAGACTTTCGGTAAAGGTACTCTTCGGGTTTGTACTCATGGGCGCCTGTGGCGATCACGGCCACTCCATGCTCCACCTGGAGGCTTTGATCCCCGTTGCGCAGAGTGGAGCTGAAATTGCCCACAAAACCCTGAACGTCTCCCACGGTGGTTGAAAGATGAACCGTGATCCCCCCATGGGCATTCACTTCGCTGATGAGCATTTCAACATATTCAGGAATGCTGTCTCCACGCCAGGTCTTGTGCAGTTTGAGGGCCTGCCCTCCCAGTTGAGATGCCTGCTCCACCAGGTGAACGGGGTAGCCCTGGTCCGCGATGGATTTGGCCGCCACCATGCCCGCCACACCTCCGCCGATGACGAGGGCTCCCGCCGTGACGCTGAGAGCGGGTTCTTTGAGCGGTTCGAGAAGGGCGGCCTTGGCCACGGCCATGCGCACCAGATCTTTGGCTTTGTCCGTGGCCTTTGCAGGATCTCCCTGGTGAACCCAGGAATCGTGGTTGCGAATGTTGGCCATTTCAAAAAGGTACTTGTTGAGCCCTGCGCTCTCCAGTGTCTCTCGGAAAAGGGGCTCATGGGTGCTCGGAGTGCAGGCGGCGACAATGACTCGATTGAGGTTTTTCTCTTTGATCACCTCGATCATTTTATCCTGGGTATCCTGGGAGCAGGTGTAGAGGTTGTCCTCCACATAAGCCACGTGAGGAAGAGAGCGAGCGTACTCTCGCACGGCAGGAACATCCACCACCCCCCCGATATTGATGCCGCATTGACAGACAAACAATCCAATGCGCGGAGGCTCCCCTTTCACGTCCACCTCGAAGGGTTTGGATTCGGTTTTGGCCTCATCCCAGCGGCTGTCGCTCAAAAGGATGCTCGAGGCCGCCGCCGCTGCGGAAGCCTCCAGAACCGACTGGGGAATGTCTTTGGGGCTCTGGAGAGTGCCGCAGACGAAGACACCTTCGCGGCTGGTGGCCACGGGAGTGAAGCTGCCCGTCCGGGCGAATCGGTTCTCATTCAGTTCCACGCCGAGGCGCTTAGCCAGTTCCTGAGTTTCCCTGCCCACCTCAAACCCCACGGAGAGCACCACCATGTGGAACACTTCCGTGAATACCTCGCCGCTCTCGTTCATGTAGGCGATTTCCAGGTCTCCATCCCCGACGGGAGTCACCGAGTGCACTCTCGAGCGCAAAAACCGAACGCCATGTTCTTCTCGGGCACGGTTGTAGAACTGTTCGAAATCCTTGCCGTAGGTGCGCATGTCCATGAAGAAGATGGCCGTGTCCAGGCCACTGTGGGCATGTTCCATGGCTATGACCGCTTCCTTGATGGCATACATGCAGCAAACACCGGAGCAGTAGGGGTTGTTGCAATGATTCACATCACGGGAGCCGACACACTGAAGCCAGGCGATTTTCCGGGGCTCCTCGCGGTCGTAAGGCCGCATGAGGTGGCCGCGGTAAGGGCCCGATGCACTGAGGATGCGTTCGAATTCGAGGCTTGTGACCACATTGGGATGGCGCAGGTAGCCGGTGGAGTCGTCCAGGACAGCGGGGTCGAAAACATCATTGCCCACCGCAAGGATCACGGCTCCAACCTTCACGTCCGTGAGACGTGGCCGGTCATCGTAGCGGATCGATTCAGCCAGACAGATTTTTTCGCACAGGCCGCACCCGATGCACACGTCTCGATCAATGGAGTATCCTCTTGGAATGGCCTGAGGATACTTCATGAAAGTGGCTTCACGGCGGTCCACACCCTGGTTGAATTCGTTGACCGTCAGCGCCGGGCACACCTGGCTGCACTGGCCGCAGGCGGTGCAGGAGGTCAGATCGATGTAGCGGGGCTGGCTTTTGAGGGTTGCCGTGAAATCGCCCGCCTGGCCCTGAAGGGACTCCACTTCCGTATTGGGAAGCAGTTCAATGTTGATGTGACGCCCCACTTCCACCAGTTTGGGAGAGATGATGCACATGGCGCAGTCGTTGGTGGGGAAAGTCTTGTCCAGTTGAGCCATGATGCCGCCAATGGCGGGAGATCTGTCCACCAGATAGACGTAATACCCGGAGCTGGCCAGGTCCAGGGACGCCTGCATGCCCGCCACTCCGGCACCCACCACCATGATCGCTCCCACTTTTTTCTTTGGAGCCATTTCCAGTGTGTTCATTTTCTTTTTTTCCTCTTCCTATGGTTCGCACCGCTTCGCTTTCAGGTTCATGGGTGCGGAGAAGTCTTCAATCACAGAGTGCAAAGGTTTTTTAAACTGCAAGGGAAACGAAAAGAGGCGTGGTCCCTTCATAGCGGTCCAGGTCTACCTGCCCCGCTCTTTCAATGTCACCGAGCCGCTGGGACACGGTGTACACGGGAAGGCCGCTTTTGGAAGCGATGGAGCGCACAGAAAGGGAACCCTCCTTCAGGGTTTCCAGTATGAGTGCCTTCTCCAGCTCCTCTTTGGCTGCCTCTTTGAGCAGCTGGTCGTAGGCTGCCGGGTCGATTTTTTCATGGTAGACGTTTTCGCGCTCTGTGAGCTCTCGATCCATGCCCAGGAGCCACCGCAGCCGGGGGGATTCAAATGTCCGCCTGGCCGCAGCGAGGGGCAGCTGCGCTGCCTCCATGTCAAGGGGTCCCAGTTCGGCGGTCACTTCACTCAACTCTTTCACCGAATCGGCAAACAACTGCCCCTCAGCGGCGCTCACCCAACGCAGGTGCATGCGGTCCTTTCCGATTCCCGCAAGCCCGAGCACTTCCTTGACCAGATTCATTCTCTTGGCCGTATGAACATTGCCGTCGATGTAATGGCAGTCCCCAATGTGGCAACCGAAAACGAACACCGAATCGAAGCCGTTTTCCAGGCCTTCGAAAATGTAGGTGGGGTCCACCCGCCCCGAACACATGGTTCGCATGACGCGAATGGTGGGAGGATACTGAAAGCGGGAAACACCCGCCAGGTCGGCACCGGCGTACGAGCACCAGTTGCACAGAAAGGCCAGGATTTTGGGTTCGAAGGTCTTGCTCATGATGGCATCCTCTTCAGTTATTGGTTATTGCAATGCAAAAAATTGGAATTTCCGATTCATTCAAACAAAAAAACACGTTCACACAAGGAAGAATGAATGACTTCCTCACCTGAAAATTTGGCATTTGAAGCACTTTAAGAATGAAAAACGAGTGGTGAAGAAAGGCCGTCTCTACCGAACACGGGCAGTGTTCATGAAGGGCTTCAGGTGAAGCCCGTAGAAAGGAGCACGGGGTCAAAAGACACAAAGGGGGAGTGTGCTGAACTCATTGAAGAAAAAAAGGATACAGGGAGTTGGCTCATCCGCTCAAAGCTTCGTGGAATGGCCATGCACCTTCGAAGGCGGGGAGAGAATTCGGCGGAGCCAGCGCCGTATCCGGAGCCAACGGATATGTGTCTGCCATTACCCTCGAGATGCACGGCCATCCCCCTCTGTCCAGCCCATCCCCTCCATTCAAAAAGAAGGGACGGGCATGAAACACCAGCAAGAATGTCGTCTGAACAGCTTGCTCCCCACAGTCTGAGGGATTGGGCCTCTGGCTGAGGGGAGCGCAAAGCACTGAAGCGTTCCGTCATTCACCCATGTCGACGCCAAGTCTTTCCCACTGGGCTCGGGCTTCTTCCTCGGCCCGGGCAATTTCTTCGTCGCTCCAGGGTTCGATGACCAGAGCGTCGGCAACCAGTTCCCATATGTATTTCACTTCGTAGTTGCAGTTGTCGGGGTAAAACTTGGGCAGGCGTTTCATCATCTGGTCGTGACAGTTGGAACACCCCACAACGACCACGTCGGCACCGCTGTTCTTGATCTGCTGCACCTTATAACGTCCGTGGAAGGCCGATTCAGCCTCGTAGGGCATGGGCCAGTTGCCGCCGCCGGCCCCGCAACAGAAGTTATTGGCTTTGGTGGGTTCCATTTCCACAAAGTTATCCACGCACTGCTCAATCACCCAGCGAGGCTCATCGAAATAGCCTTTTCCGAAGACGCGCTCCAACTCACGGCCGTGCTTACAGGAGTCATGCCACGTGAAGGTCTTGCCCTCATAAACACTCTTGTCGACCTTGATGCGTCCCTGCTCGAGGACTTCCTTGAGATAATCGTAGATGTAGATGAAATCGACTTTGCTTTCGGGATTTTCGATGACGCAGGTTTTCATGCCTTTGCGGCATCCGTAGGAACCGCCGCCGCAATCGGGCATGACCATGCGTTGAATGTTCAACTGCTTCATGAAATCGATTTTGCGCCTGGCGAGGGTTGCGGTGGCATCGTAATTCCCCGTGAACAGTCCCCAGTCCACCGCTTCCCAGTTTTCCGAAGGAATGGTCCAGTTTTCTCTGGCGGCATAAAAGATTTTCCACCACCAGATCATGTCGTCATTGTCCGCAAAGACTTCCTTGGAATTGGGGAAAAAGAGGATTTCGGCGCCTTCTTTGTCGACGGGAACATAAAATCCGGGATATTCCTCAGCCAGTTCAGCCCCCATATCGGACATGAGAAAGAAATAATCCTCCTTGGGAATGCCCATGTTGTTTCCCGTCTCCAACACATTGATGACCCCCTTGTGGAGGACGCCCGGCACCTTGTCGCGGTCTCTCAAATGTTTCATGTGGCCCATGATGGCCACAATGTCGATGTTCATGGGGCAGCCGTGCACGCAGCGTCCGCAACCGGTGCACAGCCAGGGGAACTTGGAATTCACCACTTCATCCACCATGCCGTAAGCGAGCATGCGGAGCACTTTCCGAGTGTCCCAGCCTTCCATGCCCGGCGTTCCCGTGATGGGACAGCCGTTGGTGCAGGTGCCGCAAGTGAGACAGAGATTGAGGTCGAATTTTGACAGGTATTCCTGTACATCCTGGGGAAGCTTCTGACGCTGTATGACTTGCATGGGCGATGTCCTTTCAAACCGTCATGACATTGGACTCCAGGCCTCGAGGGTCTGGTGCATTTCAAACGCATGAGCGCAACGACCGAATGGGTCGAAAAACCAGCTTTCTGTTGTTTGGATAGGGACAGATATCAGAGAGCTTCCGATGCGTCCAATAGATAATTTCTATATAATTTTTNCCAGACCTTCTAACCNGTCAATGCATATTGCCCCAGCGGGGCATGGGGCAAATCCAATGATCATCTGATNCTTCGTCAAAGGGGTGNGGCTGAAGAGATGGCTCCCGGATTTTCAGGCACGCAGCGTGGCCTTCAATCGNAGTGGATTCAGGAGGAGGTCGAGGCCGTCCTGAACGTGGGAAACGGTTATGTGAGCTGCCATAAGNGCCACCCCTGCACACCCTTCGGCCTGCAGTGTGGCGATCCCCAACGCCGCATCGCGCAGCATGAGAACATCATTGCAGCCGTTTCCCATGCACACGGTCTGATCGAAGCCCAGTTCATGGACGTACTTCCACTTGGCTTCGGCCTGCTGCTCCTGCCCGATCACGGTCACCCTGCAGGGAACTTCCGTCATGGCGCGAGCGACGCTGCCAAAGGTGTCTGCCGTGAGCACATGGATGTCCAAGCTTTCGGCCAAAGCTTTCAGGCGGGTGGCAACGCCATCGAGCAGCATGCCGTCACAGGCAAGGGTTCCGTTGAAATCCAGCACCAGATGACGAACGCGAATCGTTCCACGGCCAGGTATTTTCACTTCCAGCATGGGGACTTCTCCTTTCCATCAGTTCCTTGTTGGATTGTTTCCCATTACATTTGCCGGTTCCATTCCTTTGACACTGGAACAGGACTGGATTTACATTGAATCCTGTGATAGTTAATACGATTTAAGGCATTGATCAAATTGGTAATTCCAATTGATCGCGGAAAACTCCTTTCACCCGAACCCCAATGGAGGTGACCATGACCCCCGAAGAAATGAGAGAGAAAGCCATCCAATTGTTCAAGGAGAGGTTCCATTGCAGCCAGGCCGTTCTGGCGGCGGGGCAGGAAAAGATCGGCACTGTCAACGAAGAGGTGGTCAAGGCAATGGGATCCTTCGGCGGCGGGCTGGCCAGTTCGGGCCGCGTTTGCGGCGCACTGGTGGGTGGGGTTGCCCTGATCTCTTCCATGTACAGCCGGGGAAACCTCCAGGGCAAAGAAGATCCGCGCATGTGGTACCTGAGCCGCGCCCTGGTGAAAAAGTTTGAAGAACTCTGCGCGCCCTTCGCCAGCATCAACTGCTGCGACATCGCACAGGTCGACTGGCACAACAGGGATCAGGTGAGAGAATTCTACAAGAACCCGGAAAGCACGCGGCAAAACTGCATCAAGCTGGTGGGAGACACCGCTTATGCTCTGGGTAAAATCCTGGAGGAAGATGAGCAGCAATCCAAGAGCAGNTAGAAACCCAATCCCTGGTCTCAACTCATTCCATTGAGGCCCTCACAGAAAGGTTTGACCATGCAGGAGACGAACCCGGTGGTGACCATTGAAACCACCGCAGGAAGCATCACCCTGGAACTTTGGGCCAGCGAGGCCCCCGGCACCGTGGCTAATTTTTTGAAATATGTGGATGAAGAATATTATGACGGCACCATTTTCCACCGCGTCATACCGGGCTTCATGATTCAGGGAGGAGGACTCATGCCCGACATGGTTCCCAAACCCGCCCATGATCCCATTCATAACGAAGCCCGCCCCGAACTCAAGAACGACCGGGGCACCATCGCCATGGCCAGAACCAGTGCCATTCACAGCGCCACATCCCAATTTTTCATCAACACGGTGGACAACACCTTCCTGAACTTCAAGAACGCCACACCCGCAGGTTATGGCTATGCGGTTTTCGGGCGCGTCACCGAAGGCATGGATGTGGTGGACAAGATTCAGGCTTCGCCCACCAAAAATGTTGGACCTCACGGGGATGTGCCCGTGACACCCATTGTAATCGAGAGAATCCGCCGTCAGAAATAGAAGTGCATCCTTCGGTGGCTCCCATGAGATCTTTCCCTCTCCCGGCGCATTTCATTCTCCCATTTGTGATCCGCCCCACCAGGAACATAATTTTTCTTGCTCCAGCGAGATTGAATGCACTCAAAACACCCATTCCCCAGGAATGGGTGTTTTGGCTTTGAGGCTCTGCGGTCCTTTTTTTCAACACCATGAGCCCCATGGATAGGAAAACACTTGGCCAATTCATTGTCCTGTGTCAAAAATGCATTCTTTTGAAGTGAGGGCAGCTCACCAGAGCCAATCCAGCCGCAAACCAGCATGAGGAGTTCGTTGCATGAAAGAAGGAGAATCTTACCAGGATTTTTTGAAAGGCATGTTCGATGTGGGCCAGCTCTTTGACAAACCGGAACCTCTCAAAGGCATTCGCATCCTGGAGGTGTGCTACGTGGTCCTGGGACCGGCCGCCTGTGACTATCTGGCAGAATTTGGCGCGGAAGTCATCAAATTCGAGGGCCAGAGAGGCGACCAGATGCGTTTCGTGACGCCCTATGCCTTTTTCTGGAAGAACATGTCTCCGGGACTGGAAATCGAAAACCACAACAAGTACTGGGTGGGCATGCACATGGGAAACCCCAAGGCCAACGAGATTTTTCTCGATCTCGTGAAGAAGTCCGACGTGGTCATCGACAACCTCACACCGGGCAGAATGGCCGAATGGGGCATCAGCTACCAGGATCTGAAAAGAATCAATCCCCGCATCATTCAGTTGCACGTTTCGGGCTACGGCAGCTGGGGACCCTGGACGGGAAGAGCGTCCTATGACGCGGTGGCGCAGAGCATGGGCGCCCTCTCCCCCATCACGGGCTACGAAGAACGAGGCCCCATCAAGTCGGGCGTCTGGATTGCCGACTGGATCACGGGACTCATGTGCGCCATCGCCATCATGAGCGCTCTCAACCACCGGGAAAAAACGGGCGAAGGGCAGTTCATCGACTACTCCCAGGTGGAAAATGTCATCCGCTGGCTCGACTGGACATGGCTTTTCACCTCCATGCAGGAGGAAAATCGCAAAAGAGCGGGAAACCGCGACCTGGCCATCTGCCCTTCCGACCTCTTTGACTGCTCCGACGGATGGATCGCCCTGGCAGCCTTCAGTTCCGAGGAGTTCAAAGGACTCTGTGAAGCCATGGGATCCATGGATCTTTATGACAAGTATGCGGACCCCACAACGAGGCTGGAAGACGAGATCGCTCGGGAAATCCTCAAAAGAATCAACGAATGGACAAAAACCAAAACCATGGCGGAAGTGGAAGAACTGGGCAGCGCAATGGGCTTTGCCGCCACGCGGGTCCTCACCGCCGAAGACGTCTATCACGGTGAACATTTTCGCGAGCGGGGCACCGTCCAAGAATTTCACGATCCCCTCTATGGAGAGATGGTGGAAGAGGCTTATCCTCCCAGACTTTCGGAAACCCCTTCCCGGCTCAAATGGTGCAGCCGGCCCCTTGGTTTTGACAACGAATATGTGTTCACCAAACTCCTGGGACTGTCCGGTGAAAAGGTGAAGAACCTTCAGGAGGAAGGGGTCATCTTCAAATGGAACCCCAAAATCCCCTCACACTGCCCCCCCAAGGAATGGGATGGGAAAAAAGGCATCAAGCTGGGTTAACCACGGTGAAAAGGAAAACGAACATGGATGACGAAAAAATCATCGGACATGCCGCCAACGAAGAATATGCCAAGTGGGCCCACCGGGAAACCAACCCCGACAACATTTTTCAAAAGCCCGAAGCACTGGACGACATCCTGGTGCTCGATGCCAGCCATGGAAGCTTTGGGGGCCTGTTCGCCTCGTCCATTCTCTCGGAAATGGGTGCGGAAGTGATCCGGGTGGAACCTCCGGGGGGAGACCTGGCGCGCAAGATGAGCCCCTACGGCATCATGATCAAAGACACGGGGCTCGGCTACATGGTGGAGGGGCGGAACAAGTTCCACGTGACCATGGACCTGACCCAAGAGGAGGGGCGCACTCTTTTCAGAAGGCTCGCCAGGAAAGCGGACGTGGTCATCGAGACCTTCAAGCCCGGCTATATGGACTCCCTCGGAATCGGCTACCGTCAGCTTCGGGAGATCAATCCCGGCCTCCTCTACTGCCCCATCCACTGTTTCGGCCAGTTTGGGCCCGATGCCCAAAAGAACGGCAATCAGCCCGATTACGACATCATCAATCAGGCGCGGGGAGTGATCATGTCCATCACGGGGGAACCGGATCTGGATCCCGAGGTGCCCAATGAGTTCAAAAAACCCCTCAAACAGGGAAACTGGATGGGATGGTACGCGGGCGGAGGATGGGCTGCCTTCGGCATACTCCTGGCGCTCTTTCACCGGCGCAAAGCGGGCAGAGGCCAGATGATCGACTGCTCGCCCCCCGAGGGCCTTTTTTCCATGGCCAACTACGCGATGATGTATTACCACATGGCCCAAAAACAGATGCCCCGGGCGGGAAACTACGACTACGCCGTGTTTCCCTACACCTACGTGGAATGCAAAGACGGCTACACGTTCATTTCGGGCTTCACCGATCCCAATTGGACCGCCTTGTGCGAAATCCTGGAACGGCCTGACCTCAAAGAGATGTTTCCCACCATTCGGGAGCGGCTCACGCCGGAAAACCAGCCCAGGATTCAGCACGAAATTGAAAAGTTCACCAAGCAGTACACCACCGATGAGGTGGTCCGCATCGTCACGGCCTACATGAACAAGCCCGACCGCAAGGGCACGGTGGCCACGGGACGCATGGAACTTCCCATGGAAGTCATGGAGAGGGAACACTGGCAGGCAAGAAAGACCTTCATTGAGGTGAACGATCCCTATTACGGGTCCGTCCTCGTGCAGAACTCTTCATTTAAAGCCATGTCACGGACTCCGGGAAGGATAAAGTGGGTCTGCAGGCCCGTGGGCGCTGACAACGAGTTCATCTTTCAGAAATACCTGGGAGTGGGCGGCCCCCAACTGGAAGAGCTTCAAAGCAAGGGCGTCATCTGAGAATCATGGGTCCGGAAAAGAACTCCCACCCCCAAGCCCTGAGCTTGGGGGTGGGAGAAGTTTGTTTAAAGTGAGGCCGCCACCCACAGTCCCTGCATTCTGACCCATTCACCATTGCTTTTCGACCATGACGACAACCTGAATGCTCACCAGGTCAAAAACCTTGTGCTTTCCCAAATGCTCGAAAAATCTGGCGGAACCGTAAATGACGTTCCATTGTGTGCGGTCCATGTCAAAGTGGGACTCTATGGCCAGACGATTCCTGTCAATCCTGTTGATGGTTGCATCAAGCTCCAGGAGTGATGAAACCCCCCGCAAGCTCATCTGTCCCCTGATGGCATAATTGGGCAAGGTCAGCCATGCCGGTTCTTTGGGTTTACCCTCGGTGATCGTAAAAACAGCACTGGGAAAAACGTTGACAAAGAAAAAGTCGTCCGATCGCAAGTGCTGTTCCAGCACCGGGTGCAGTGGATCACCCTCCAGATTGATGTTGTGGATTGTATTCATATCCACTTCTACAGAACCTCTGATCAGAGCGTTTTCCACCTCGAGCCGGCCACCTGCTATTCTCACCGTGCCATGGTGACGGGTCGTGGGGTTGCGGCCGGCCCACTCAATACGGCTTGCACCGGCATCAACCACGTAGATTCCATCGTCCAAAGCCAGCCTTGTCTGGGGATCATCGGAATCATGGGGACCGGCACCCTCCAGAGGATACCCAGCCTCCCGCCAGGCGGCGATGCCGCCTTCAAGAAAGCTCATGTTCCTGTATCCTTCCCGGTCCAGCTTTTCCATGGCCGCCATCACATCTCGACTGTGCGAACTGGAACCGTATAACACCATTGCTGCGTCTTTATTGGGAACGATAAGGGAAATGTCGTCGAGAAATGAGACCATGTAAACACAGGCATTCTTTGCCCCCGGCAAGTGCATTTTTGCAAAGTGCTCGGGGGGCAGAACATCGACGAATATGGTATTCGGCTTTTGTGTCATCAATTCTTGAGCTTCGTGGGAGTTCAGCCCTCTTCGACCGTAATTTGGATTCATCTTTCGGCCTCCTTTTCAACACTTATGGGCTTGGACGGGTGAAATCACGGTGCAATATTGATACTGTGACTATGGATCATGGAAATATAACTTGCAAAAGGAAAATGAAGGCGTGCCGGATAACTTTGGTGGCCCTGATTGTGGGAATAGGGCGGTTGCTGACGGCAATTTAGTATACTTGAGGGCCAAATCATCTGAGGACTGGTTCCCTACCCTGGAAGATGGTTTTGCTGAAATTAACAGGTTTTTCCTTCTAATAGACTCTTGAAGACCAATCTCGCATTGATAATCGTTGTCAAATTATCGAACGCGGACTTTCGGGCCACCAAGTTCTCCGACGTCTACCCATCTTTGCACAAAGTGGTTGGCCGTTTCGGCAAGATTCATCTCGATTCTTTGAAAATGGCTCCCCACAATGCAGAATTCAATCTCTATGCCCCCTATTTTGAAACCCTGAGCTTTCAGCTGATGAAGGACGATATTTGGATATTTGATCGATGCGCTTCTCCATAATTGCCATGACAATTCACACCAATACCCCCGCGCTGGAGAGGATTGGCGCAAACCACACGTCATGAGGGTGCAATTTAACCCCAAAAAGCACTGGAGAAGGGTTTAGTTTTCACCCTTGAACCTCAAGAAAAAAACAAAAGCCCTTGAAATTGCCTGTAATAATCAAGATGGAGTGACATTCATGTTGATGGCATCTCTCTTGCTGCTGTCATCAGGCAGGTTTGGCCTTTGGCGCCTTGTTTTTCGTCTGGAAGAGGACAAAATCCCTTTTGGGGATCATTCAAACTTCGGACACCCGAACGGGATCGATACCATCCGGGTGCCTGCATGATACGGGAAGGAGAGACAACCATGAAGATAGCCATATCCGCCCATGGACCGAGTTTGGACAGCAATGTGGACCCCCGATTCGGCAGATGCCCTTATTTTATTCTCGTCGATTCTGAAACCATGGAATGGGATGCGATCGAAAACAAGGACGCGGCCATGCCTTCGGGTGCTGGAGTCGGTGCCGCGCAGTTTGTGGCCAACCAGGGCGCCCAGGTGGTCATCACGGGCGTAGCGGGGCCTAAAGCCTCCCAGGTGCTTCAGGCAGGCAACATCCAGGTGGTCACGGTGGAAGGGGGAACGGTCAACGAAGCCGTAGAATCCTTTAAAAACGGCATGCTCAAGTCCACCCCGGGCACCTCTGCCGCTTCTCAGGGGGACTGGGAACAGGTTGGACCCGGCCGCGGCATGGGCGGAAGGAAAGGCTGTGGCATGGGGAGGGGCATGGGCCGTGGTAAAGGCGGCATGGGAGGGGGAAGGAGAAACGGGTGACCATTCCCTTCGGCCCGGTACCCTCCAGGCGTTTGGGCAGGAGCCTTGGCATAAACCACATACCCCCCAAGGTTTGCTCCTATGCCTGTGTTTACTGCCAGTTGGGCCGCACAACAGAACTGAAGTTCCAGAGGGAAAGCTTCATCGCTGCCCCAATTTTCAGATCATGAGCCATTCCGTGGAAAGAGTGGATCTTCTGACCGGCTATGAGGGATCGAGCTTTGCCTGCAGTGGAGACCCCGAGAAGGATTTGTTAGCCATGGCCTCAGTGCATCCCATCCGTGAAGACGGGCTGAGATTCTGGCTTCACAATGCAGGAGCCGACTGNTCGTTGGCGGCAAAATTACTTCACAATGGGTCCCTCGTGGCCATAGAGTACGAAGGCCGAAAATTTTTCCTCAGAAACTTGCACACGAGTCCTCGTCAATAGACTGTTCGAATTTGAGGGCTGGTGGGAAGTATGTCTTAACTTGGGTTATGTCCATTCCCATTAGCGGGTTGATTTCTTTGGAGCCGGAGGTGGAGAAACCCTCAGCCGCGAGACGGGCATTCCCCTCCTCGGCACAAAGAATGACAGGGGATAACCTCAGTTTATGACAGTGTTTTCAAAAAAGCCAAAACGGAGGCCGCCTGCAGCTCTCAACCAACCAGTTTTTTTGCAATTCTCGCCACATGTTCCCCCTGAAAACGGGCTCCGGCCAATTCGTTTTCGCTGGGCAGCCGGCTGCCGTCGCCGCCCGCAATGGTGGAGGCTCCATAGGGCGAGCAGCCGGTTATTTCGTCGGAGCGCATTTGCCCCTGAAAGGTATAGGGGAGGCCCACCACGATCATTCCCTGGTGCAGCAAAGTGACATGAAAAGTGAGCAGGGTGGACTCCTGTCCTCCATGCTGGGTGTTGGAGCTTGTGATCACACTCCCCACCTTTCCGACCAGTGAACCTTTCATCCACAACTCCCCCGTTCCATCGAGGAACTGGCGCATTTGCCCGCACATGTTGCCAAAGCGTGTCGGCGTGCCAAAAATTATGGCGTCTGCTTCACGCAGCTCATCGAGGGTGCACACGGGAACACCGTCCTGCTGCTGCTGAGCCTCCACTGCGCCCATGAGTTCCAGCACATTGTCAGGAAGGGTCTCGGGAACACGGCGCAGCACCGCTTCAACGTCCGGCACCGAATTCACCCCTTCGGCTGCTGCTCCCATCATTTTGTGGACGTGTCCATACATGGAATAGTAGACAATCAGTACTTTCACCTTCATAATGATTCTCCTTTTTTTGAGGTTCCAAAGGCAGCAAAGAGCCGCCGGCAGAAACAGGGCGGTGCGAAAGACAGAAAGGATCGACCTTCTCAGGCATTCATTCAAAGGACTTTATCTATTCAATACCCACAACTTTCCTTCCGTCAATGCTTAATTGCATGCCCCCTGGAGCATCGCCCCACCACAAACACCTCCCCAGCCCCTTCAATGCCATTGGCTTGAGCCCAATCTCCCCATGTGAATGGACTGATTTGCTTCATTCCCGCGCAGGGGGGAATCCAGCCTTTCCAGGACCTTCCAGGCCTACACTTCACGGGTGAGACAGGTCAGGGGGCGCAAAATCCTTTGAATGCACCAGCATTGCCCCCTTCCCCAATTCCTCCCGGGATGGAATACTTGTTCATGAAAAAGACTCAACATCCCGGAAGATTCCCAC
>SL_3KL_010_SEDDRAFT_10000568_pt1 | contig 30701 bp, 22 predicted proteins | sample SodLakKL_010_SED_2_FD_10381 | JGI IMG/M metagenome (IMG submission 10381)
CTGTCCGACATTTTCTTAATCACGTAGCGGTCTTTGGCAAAAATGGCGCCGGTCAGAGCAAAGGGTGAGGTGTTGTCGCAAAGATCCAGTGCGTCATCGAATTTTTCATCTTTGTAAACGTAGATGGTCAGCACCGGCCCGAAAATTTCCTCTTCCATGGTTTTGAATTTCGGGTTGGTTGTCAGAATTACAGTCGGTTCAACAAAAAATCCAACAGAATCGTCGTAGTTGCCGCCCGCGATAATCTCGGCATCCTCTGCTTCCTTAGCGTAGTCGATATACCCGGTGATGTCATCAAAAGCTTTGCGGCTGATGACGGCACCCATAAAGTTGGTAAAATCTTCCACATCGCCCATTTTTATCTTGCCGACTTCACCGAGAAATTTTTCACGAAAACCCGGCCAGATCGATTCGGGAACGTACATACGAGATGCTGCCGAACATTTCTGCCCCTGGTATTCGTAAGCGGCACGCAGCGTTGCGATTGCCAGCTCATCGATATCGGCGCTGTTGTGGGCAAATACAAAATCTTTGCCGCCGGTTTCTCCAACAACCCGAGGGTAGGTTTTATATTTGTCAATATTTTTGCCGATGGTTTTCCAGAGATGGTTAAATGTGGGCACCGAACCGGTGTAGTGGATGCCGGAAAAGTGCTCGCTGTTTAAAACCGGATCACCAACACCGGCGCCCCGGCCGGGTACAAAATTGATCACGCCATCGGGCAGCCCCGCTTCCTTCAGCAGTTTCATGAAAAAGTAGTTGGAATAGACCGAATCGGTGGAGGGCTTCCAGAGCACCACATTGCCGCACATGGCAGGCGAAGTGGGCAGGTTTCCGGCAATGGCCGTAAAGTTGAACGGGCTCACTGCAAAGATAAATCCTTCAAGCGGGCGATATTCAACCCGGTTCCAGACGCCATCGGGCGAGTATGGCTGTTCGTTCATGATTTTTGCCAGGTACCAGGCATTAAACCGCAGGAAATCGGCCAGCTCGCCGGCAGCCTCAATTTCGGCCTGCTGAGGTGTTTTAGACTGGCCAAGCATGGTTGATGCATTCATCGTGTCGCGCCAGGGGCCGGTCACAAGATCGGCGGCTTTTTGAAAAATGGCGACCCGCTCTTCCCAGGGCATCACGGCCCATTTTTTTTGAGCTTCAAGTGCCGCTTCAATGGCCATGTTCACCTCTTTTTCACCGCACTGGTGAAGGGTGGCCAGTTTGTGGCCGTGATTGTGAGGCATCACCACGTCCGAAGTATTTTCGGTGCGTACTTCTTTTCCATTGATGATGGCCGGAATTTCAATCACCTCCGATTTTAGCTCTTTTAATCGTTTCTTCAGGGATTCCCGTTCAGGGGTTCCCGGTGCATAGGAGTTGTAAGGTTCGTTTTTTGGTTCCTGAATATTGAAATAAGCATTAGACATATAAATCTCCTGTTATGATTTTATTTTTCATTTTCTTAGTGAAAGATAAAAGATTTGATTCGGAATTTTATGCCGAAAAAGTTCGGCTAATCAGAAAGATTATTCGGCCATAAGCATTGGGTGCCTGCTATGAGCTTAAGTTGATGCTCCGCAAGAATCCGCACTTCAATTGGAGTAGAAGCTTTAAGAAATACAATGGCGTTTTTAGATGATAAAGCGGTAAAAATATCCGGCATCATCTTCAAATTGTTTAGTAAAGAAACCCGCCTATGCCGATATCTATCAATAACTGTTCGCCGGTGATAGTTTCATCGATGTCATCAAAATTGATACTTTGATGTGCGATTGAAACACCCAGTGAAAAAGCCAGGTTGCCCGAGCGTAGTATAAGCCCGCCTCCAAACTTAAATCCGAATCCCGTTTCAGTGCCGAAATCGTCCCTCATGGATAGCAGGTGCGCACCTGTAGTTAAAAACGGAATTGCGGTGCCGCCGGAACCGAAAAAATATCCCGCCTTTGGGCCAACACCAACTGTAGTGAATGAGAAGTCACCTTGCTTTTGATGATGAAGAGAAATGTCAGCGCCGAAGCCCAGCCCTGAGGCTACAAAATACAACACACTCGGGACTACTGTGAACTCTTCTAAATGGTGTCCGTCTACCTCATATAAATCCCCGCCGCTGTTTGAACCTGATATATGTCCGCTGATATATACAGCGCCGCGATCGGTCGGACTTCTTTCATCTTTGTCTTCGGTATTTTCACAAATCGCAACATCAAACATGAATAATGTGAGTATAACTGTTGTAAATATTGATTTTATATACATATAGAGTGAACTATTTTTTGATTGAAAAAAGGTTTTTATCAAATGGCGTATAAATGAAAGATAATAAAACTCATGCCGAAAGTGGGTAAATAGAATGTCAGCCCAAAATCATGCCCCTCCTGATTTGTTAGATTTCCGTCCGCTGCTTATCATGGCCTCAATATTTACTCAATCACCGGAATTATGGCATACATTTTCACTTTTCTTTTACTGTTTCTCGCTGCCGATCCTCAAACCGATATGCAAAAACTCCAGGCATTGTTTGATGATCACCGTGAATATACCCTTCAATCCAACCCTCTGTTTGCCACCTCGCAGGGCGTGCATGATTTTAACGACCGATTGCCCGAAACAGGACTGAAGGCACAGGAAGAGCAGCATCACCAAACAGGAAAATTCCTGCACCGGCTGGAGGAAATTGACAGAAACAACCTGCCTGAGGAGGATCAGCTTAACTACGACATTTTTGAAATCCTGCTGAATAACTCAATCCGTGCGTTTGAATTGAACGATCACCTGCTGCCCTTAAACGGCTGGTGGGATTATCACGCCACATTTGCTGACCTGGCCAACCGGATGCCGCTGAATAATGTCCGGGATTATGAGAATTACCTGAGCAGGCTGAAGGCATTTCCCGATTATAACACAGGCTATCTTGAACGGATGAAAAAGGGGCTTGAACTTGGAATCGTCCGCCCGAAAATTGTTTTTGATGATTATCCCGCTTCGGTCTCGGCACACATCACAGAAAATGCAGAGGAGAACCGGTTGTTTGAACCATTCAAAAATTTTCCGGAATCGGTTTCTGAAGACGACAGGAATCGCCTGAAAGAGAAAGGGAAAAGAGTGATTGCCGAAGTTGTAATACCTGAGTTTTCCCGGTTGCACGATTTTTTAGTTGATGAATACATTCCCGGATCTGCTGATGAAATCGGAATCACGGAAATTCCCGGCGGAAGCGAATATTATCAGTACCTGATTGAAACTCACACAACCATGGAAATTTCTGCGGTGGAAATCCATCAAACCGGGCTTGATGAAGTGGAGCAAATCCGCTGCGAAATGATGGAAATTGTTGAAGAAACCGGCTTCGGGGATGATTTTGATGGCTTTATTGAATTTCTTCGAACCGATCCGCAATTCTATGCCGAAACCGCCGAAGAACTGCTGAAGGAAACTGCATTGGTTCTGAAAACAATGGATGGCAAACTGCCGGAATTGTTTAAAACTCTGCCGAGGCTTCCGTATGGAATTATGGAAGTTCCGGACTACCTGGCACCCCGAACGGCCACGGCCTATTACAGCAGGGGAGCTGCAGACGGAACCCGCGCCGGATTTTACGCGGTAAACACCTATGACCTGCCGAGCCGTCCGCTTTATGAAGTTACGGCACTCTCCCTGCACGAAGCCGTGCCCGGCCATCACCTGCAGATTGCCCTTCAGCAGGAGCTGGAAGGTTTGCCGGAATTCAGGACAACAGCCGGTTTTACAGCATTTACAGAGGGCTGGGCACTCTATTCGGAAAGGCTGGGGCTTGAAGTGGGAATGTACGACGATCCATACAACAATTTCGGCCGCCTGAGTTACGAAATGTGGCGGGCCCTGCGCCTGGTGGTTGATACGGGAATGCACGCCAAAGGCTGGACCCGGGACGAGGCCATCGAGTTTATGGCGGCCAATTCAGCCCTGTCGCTTCACAACATCCGCTCGGAAGTAAACCGCTATATTTTCTGGCCCGGACAGGCGCTGGCGTATAAAATGGGGGAGATTAAAGTTCGTGAACTCCGCGAATTGGCCGAGGAAAAACTCGGAGAAAAGTTTGACCTGCGTGAATTCCATGATTTGGTGTTGCTGAGCGGCAGTGTGCCTTTGAGTGTGCTTGAGGAGAATGTAAAGTTGTATATAGATGGCCATCTTGCTGATTGAGTGCTGCAAAAAAAGGGTTTTACTGGAAATTTTGAGGGTAGTCTGTTCGAAGTAAATTAAATCCCCTCTCAAGTTGAGTGAATTTCGCTCCGAGCGAAGCGATTCCTACGAAGTGAAATCCCGACCGTTTAAGGATTTTTTTAGTGCAATTTATTTTAGTCATTCAATTATATCTATTGTTTAGGATGTCAAAGAAACCTGTTTCCTTCAAATTATACAGCAATAAAATTTGACAGAATTTTTTGGATGATTCTTTAGTTGGTTCGCACCTATTGCTTTCATCATCTGGCTTCAGAACATTTTTTAGATAAAAACCTCAAATTTAATTAGAGGAATTATGATAATGATTTGAATAAAATCCGCTTTGCGGATGACCGATTTTATAGCCCCGGATTTCCGCACAGCGATCCCTGTGGGGCAATCCGGGGATCAAGATGGAGATTTATTGCGACAAGTGCCGTAGTTACGAACGATCTGTTTGTTGGATCATGCCATCTGCACAATCCGCATAAACCCACACCACCACAAATCCATTCTTTGAGATGGATCGTGCCTACGGCACTATAAGAGAGGGGCACCTTACAACCCCGGATTGCACCACTGGTATCCCCTCGGGAAAATCCGGGGCTATAAAATCGGTTATGCCTAACGGCATTTTCTATATTAATAATGAAGATGAATTTGAATATGATTTTCACTTAATCGTAATCTGCACTAAAATAAAATACCTCTGAAAAATCCTTGACCGTTCGGGGAGGAGATGATTTTGTGCTGATAAACCATTTACCCAAAAAGTTTCCGGTAGAACCATTATTTGGATGTAATTCCTTGGCAATTCATCCGATGATTGATTTGAAGCCAGTCAATTTGGGAAAGTTCTTATTTTATATTTTTATTATGTTATTAGTATACGAATCAAATCCATCATCATGAGAGCACTTCGATTTTCCTTATCCATTTTTCTAACCGCTATCCTGCTACTTTCATGTGGAACAGATGCAGGCAACGATGATAATGATACAGATCCCGATCTCCTTCAATTTGAGTTGGGTTCAAATGGTGTAACCATAAAATGTACCGATGCAAATCCCGGTGATTTTGGTGTTGTGGATGGGGTAAAGTATGAGGCAGTGAATAATGATTTGTTGCGCCAAAGAATAGATGGGGGAAGTGATTTATCAAAACTGTGCGTCTCTTTGGTAACTGATATGAGTGGTTTGTTTTTTGATAATCGTGATTTTAATCAGCCCATTGGGAATTGGGATGTTAGTAATGTGACGGACATGAGCCAGATGTTTTTTGGGTTTTCTACCAGAACATATTCGTTTAATCAACCTATTGGTGAATGGGATGTTAGTTCCGTTACGGATATGAGTGAAATGTTTAAAGGGTCTTCCTTTAATCAACCCATCGGCGTTTGGGATGTGAGCTCGGTTACAGATATGAATAGGATGTTTTCAGGTTCTGAGTTCAACCAACCCATCGGGGAGTGGAATGTAAGTAATGTTACAGATATGAGGTCGATGTTTTGGAATGCCCCGTTCAACCAACCTATTGGTGATTGGGACGTGAGTTCCGTAGAAAATATGAACAGCATGTATTTTGGCTCTGAGTTCAACCAACCCATTGGTGAGTGGGATGTGAGCAATGTAACAGATATGGGATCGATGTTTAACCGTACATCATTCAATCAGCCAATCGGAGATTGGGATGTAGGCAGTGTAACAAATATGGAGGCGATGTTTAGTAGTACCCGGTTCGATCAGCCCATTGGAGATTGGAATGTGAGTAGCGTAATACATATGAACAGGATGTTTCTTGGCTCTGAGTTTAACCAACCTATTGGTGAGTGGGATGTGAGTTCGGTAGAAAATATGAACAGCATGTTTCATCACTCACAATTTAATCAGCCAATTGGTAACTGGGATGTGGGTTCTGTTACGAATATGGGAATCATGTTTACAAGCTCTCAATTTAATCAGCCCATCGGCGATTGGGATGTGAGCTCAGTAACCAGTATGTATGTTATGTTCCAGCGCGCACAGTTTAATCAGCCGATAGGGGATTGGGATGTGAGTAGTGTTACATCGATGTACGCAATGTTTTATGAAAATCTTGTTTTTAACCAGCCTCTTGGCAACTGGGATGTGAGCTCTGTAACGACAATGTATCATATGTTTTGGCATTCAGATTTCCATCAGCCAATCCGTGACTGGGACGTAAGCAATGTTACGGATATGAGAGGTATGTTTCGGGATACCCGTTTTAATTACGACATATCCGGTTGGTGTGTTTGGAGATTTGAAACGGAACCTGAAGGTTTCTCACACAACAGTCCCCTCACCCCGCAAAACAAACCTGTTTGGGGCACCTGCCCGGACTAAAGCTGCTACTTCTTTCGAAATAATAAATAACGTGAGTTCGATATAAGATCGTTGAATTTGGTGATATATAGGTGTTTTAGTTCAAAAAGGGCGTCATCCCGCACCTGCCTATGCTGAAGCTTCGGCAGACAGGCTTGATGCGCTCATTTTTTGAACACGTAGCGATAGCGGAGTGAAATCTCCAGCCGTTGATATAGGCAGGAGATGCCGCCAGTCCCATTGGGGGATCGGGGTCCGGCATGACGAAATTGTTGATGTTTTTGCAACTTCACGCCCTTTTTGGATAGCCTCAAAGTCATTTTCCAAATTCTTATGTCGAACTCACATTAAATATGAAGGATTCAGCACTGGCACTTTCCGTATCTCAGCCATACATGTTCACTACCGCAAACATTGCAGAGAATTTATCCTGAACTAATACCTTAATTAACTGTGGGTAATTTTGGTGCCAAGCACATCCAGAAACTCAGCAAGCCATTTCTGATGTCCCGGCCAAGCCGGCGAGGTGACCAGGTTGCCGTCGCGAACAGCCTCGGATGCTGCAACATCTTTATAGTTTGCTCCCGCAAGTTTCATTTCAGGCCCGCAGGCGGGATATGCCGTAAGAGTTTTACCCTCAATTCCCCCGGTTGCGGCCAAAATCTGCAGTCCGTGGCAAATTGCCGCAATGGGTTTGTCCTCATCTACAAAATGTTTCACCATCGAAATGACTTCGTCATTCAGCCGCAGGTATTCCGGGGCACGCCCGCCTGGCAGAACAAGTGCATCATAATCGGCCGGGTTTACATCGGCAAAAGTATAATTGAGTGTAAAATTGTGGCCGGGCACTTCTTTGTAGGTTTGGTCTCCCACAAAATCGTGGACGGCAGTAGGACAGTTGTCTCCTTTCTTTTTGTCCGGGCATACGGCATGAACCGTGTGCCCCACCATTTGCAGCGCCTGGAACGGCACCATCATTTCAAGGTCTTCTCCAAAATCTCCGGTAATCATCAAAATTTTTTTAGCTCCCATAATGTAGTGTTCTTTAGATTTATGTTTAGCCTACAACAATTATAACTCATAAAGTCTGGAGAAAATTCAAACGAGAGGCACTTGCATAAAATGAAAACTGTAAAAAAAATCCATGAAGTATTGAAGAGTCCGCTAAAAAATGGAATATTGGTTGTTTGATAATTGAAATCCCAAATCAATCGCAGCTATGTATCGTTTCTCACTCGTTATTCTCCCAATAGTAATATTCTCATTTTTTCTTGCCATTCCGCAGCCCACTGTACAGGCGCAGGAGGGCGAACAGCTTCTGCCCGATCCGGGCGTGGTGTCTTTTACCTTCAGGCACCAGTTTGAATTTGATTTTGAAGGCACGCTCGATCTAATCAAAGAAATGGGAATCACCAATATCGAATTTTCCAACCTGTTCGGTTATACGCCTGAAGAGGTTCGGCAGATGCTTGATGAACGAGGGATGGTATGCACTTCGCTGGGAGTGGGATATGATGCACTGGTGAATGACACCGAACAAGTGGCGGAAAATGCGAAAATCCTTGGGGCCTCGTTTGTGCGTGTTGCATGGATACCGCACGATAGCCCCTTCACAATCGAAGATGCAGAAAGATCAGTTCGTGATTTTAACCGTGCGGGAAGAGAGCTGAAAGAGCATGGCCTGAGGTTTGCCTATCACAACCACGGCTACGAATTCAGGCCCTATGAAGACGGCACACTGTTTGATTTTATGGTTCGTGAAACCAATCCGGAGTATGTGAATTTTCAGATGGATACATTTTGGGTGGCACATCCGGGCCATGATCCGGTTGAGCTGCTTAAGAAATATCCCGATCGTTTTGTGCTGGTACACCTGAAAGATTTGAGCAAAGACGCGGAGCATGATTATTCAGGCGGCGCCCCCGCAGAATACGATGTGCCTCTCGGCACCGGACAGATCGACTTTGAGGCGTTTCTGAGAGCGGCACAGGAATCGGCCATCGAATATTTCTACATCGAAGACGAAACGGAAGATGTGGTTGAGCGGGTTCCGCAAAGCCGGGAATACCTGCTGAGCATAACCAAATAATTTTATAAATTTTACTGATGTTGTGTCAGCTATAGAATGTCAGTCATAGGAGACTTCCGAAGTCTTCATAGAAGCTATTAAAAGGTTTAAGATTTAAAATCAGCCAATCTTTTATTAAAATTTGAAAGACTTCGGAAGTCTTTTCTTTCCCAACTGCCAATCTATAATTGACATAACACTCAGGTGATGCCACAATTATGATCACCCATTCCTGAATCCTGCCATCTTGCATCCTGCCACCAGATCACAAAACCCGGTGGCTGAGTGAAGGCAGTTTTCCCCGTATTTCACGTATCTGGTTTAAATCAATTTCTGAAATAGCCATCCCTGGATTAGTGCCTGCATTGACGAGAATTTGTCCCCAGGGATCAATGATCATGGAGTGGCCGTATGTTTTTCTTGACGGGCCGTGTTTTCCCGTTTGGGCAGGTGCAACTACAAAACAGGTATTTTCGACGGCTCGTGCCCGCAATAGTACTTCCCAGTGTGCACGCCCGGTGGGCTGGGTAAAAGCAGAAGGCACCATCAAAATTTCCGCACCCTTTTTAGCCAGGGCACGGTAAAGCTCAGGAAACCGCAGGTCATAACAGATGGAAAGGCCGATTTTTACTATCGATTTTTGGTGATCCGAAACAGCCAATTCCGATACCACCGGCTCTGGCATTCCGGCTTCCACCGTTTCAGATTCCCGGTAGGTTTCCTCGTCGCTGAGAGATACATCAAACAGATGAATCTTATCATACCGGGAAATGATGCGGCCTGTTGCATCAACCAAAATAGCACGGTTATAAACTTTACCACTTTTGGCCCGCACCGGGAATCCACCCGCAAGAATATTCACCCCGAATTCTTTTGCCCATTCCGGAATTTGGATCATTACAGAATCAGAGATCTGTTCAGCCTGCTGCTGTTTCTCTTTTTCATTGCCCAGAAAAGCGAAATTTTCAGGCAGGGCAACAAGGTTGGCGCCATTATTTGCCGCTTCTTTAATTGAAAGGAACGTTTGCTTCATGCTGGATTCCAAATCAGGCTGGCTGTTTAACTGTAAAGCTGCGGCAATAATTTTAGTCATAATTTGAAAATTGGTTAAAAGAAGTAATCTAATCAGATTTAGAGATGATATCTTCTCCAATTATTGTAGATTCAGTAATGAAGTGAGGTAAGATAAGGCACAAAGGCAGGCTGGGAATGACTTCCGAAGTCTTTCAAATTTTAATAAAATATTGGCCAATGTTCTCTGTCAAATTAGTTGAAAACTTCCATGAAGACTTCGGAAGTCTCGTAAGACCAAAGGCACAAGCGGATACGTTCGACTCCGCTCAGTACAGGTTGCTTGCGCCATTACCAATCCAGAAATGATCGAATGAATATTCTTGTAATTTGTGCAGCACCAAAAACGTTAGTGCAGGTATGTTATTTTCACAAAAAAATCATAAAGAACAGTCTGAAAAAGAAGAACTTGCAAATGCAATCAGCCATGCGGTTGGACTGATTGCGGCGATTATTGCAGCTCCTTTTCTGATCTACTATTCGGCAACCCATGGTGATATGTTTGCCGTTATAGGCACTACCGTTTTCATTATAACGGCCATGACTCTCTATTTAACTTCAACACTCTATCATGCTGTGAGGCACGGAAAATGGAAGAAAATTTTACAGATGGCTGATCACGTGGCCATTTTTCTGCTTATTGCGGGAACGTACACTCCATTCACACTCGGGGTTTTGCATGGAACGTTCGGATGGATTATGTTCGGCCTCATCTGGCTGATGGCCATCACCGGCATTGTTTTTAAATTGATTACCGGCGTGAAAAACATAAAAATCTGGGTTGCATTTTATCTTGTTATGGGATGGCTGATTATCATAGCCATTAAACCACTGCTCGATGCTATGGCACTCTCCGGCCTGCTGTGGATCGCAGCAGGAGGTGCGGCTTACACAATCGGCGTTATCTTTTATACCATGCCGCAGAGAAAGTATACTCACTTTATATGGCATCTTTTTGTATTAGCAGGCACTGCATTTCATTTTGTGGCGGTGATGTTTCACTCTTTTTGATGATGTGCCGCCGGAACGAAAACAAGGGACACCGGTTTATTAGAAGAGAGAGCCAATGACCGGATTTGAACCGGTGACCTACGCTTTACGAGAGCGTTGCTCTACCACTGAGCTACATTGGCATGATTATTGATCCGTCAGACCGCTTCAAGCGTTCAGACGGATATTTAAGATAGAAAGAAAAACGAAAATTTGAGAATTTTCTGATTTAGCAAACATCCAAAAACATGAAAAATTTATCAGTTATTTCTGCCTTTATTTTAGGGTTGATGCTGCTTATCCCTGAAAGCGGACTGTTGAATGCCCAGGATCTTGAACGCTATACATTTCACTCCAACCACATGGGCACCCGGTTCACCATCATTCTCTATGCAGAGAATGAAGGCTTTGCCGAAGAAGCCGCAAATGCAGCATTCGACCGCATTGAAAGGCTCAATCAGATGATGAGCGATTACATTGATGAAAGTGAGCTGAACCGTCTTTCACGTTTATCCGGAAGTGGTGAGGCTATGCAGGTAAGCCCCGAACTGTTTGAAGTTTTATATGAGTCATACATTATATCAGAAATGACCGGCGGTTTGTTTGATGTAACCATTGGCCCATTTACAGAACTATGGAGAGCGGTGCGAATGGAGCCCGAACCGCAGCTTCCGTATGATGAAGAAATTGAGGAGCGCGGCAAGAGTGTGGGATATCAGCATATGGAGTTCGACAAAGAAAACAGAACAGTCGAATTGAAAGTCCCCGATATGCAGCTTGATTTGGGCGGCATAGCCAAAGGTTACGCATCTGAGGAGGCGATTAATGTATTGCGCCGTTTTGGAATCCAATCGGCGCTGGTGGATGGCGGAGGTGATATTTCTATGGGAGAGACACCACCGGAAAAGGAAGGCTGGGAAGTTGCCATTCCGTTAAAAATCGGTGAAGATGAAACCAGCCACATCATGCTGAAAATGTCGGGAAAAACGGTTACCACATCGGGAGATATGTTCCAGTTTATTGAGATTGATGGTAAACGATATTCCCACATATTAAATCCGAAAACAGGCCTGGGGGCAACCGAACAGATTCAGGCAACAGTGATTGCTGAAGAGGGTATGTATGCCGATGCACTTGCTTCCGTTTTAACGCTGATGAATCCGGATGAAGGCATTGAGTTCATAAACAGCCTTCAGAATACCGAAGCGTACATAATGATGAGAGATGAAAACGGCATAAAAGAATGGAAAAGCAGCGGTTTTGCAGCTTATATGAAGTGACTTTTTTAAAGTATTCGAGAATTAAACGTCTTCAGTGTTTTATTTCAATGCTGTATTACCTTGAGCCGAAGCATTTGACTTAGCCTTACAGGTTAACGTGTTTACCAGTTGGATTAAAAATTCGAAATTGTCCCCCTTCGAAGGGGGAAAGTGATCACGGCAGTGGCCGGGAGAGCAGGGGGATGACCACATGAGTATTGATTTCATCCAAATTTTTTATGTTTGGCTTAAATCAAGTAGATATCATCCCCCATTGCCCCCTTCGAAGGGGGACACTCTTCAAAACAACCTCAACCGGTAAACGCGTAGGTTACGCAATTTCTTTATATCCACAGCAGGACACCTGCATAAAAGTTGAATGAAATTAAGAAACTCTTCTGATTAAATGTTAACCATTCAATCGAGCTCAATAAGTTTCTGGGCGGTTTTTTGATCGGTGATTAGCACGTTGATGTGTTGGCCACGAAGAGCACCCAAAATGGCTTCAAACTTTTCTACACCACCGGCAATGCCAACTACGGTTTTCACACTTTTCAATTCTTCGAGAGAAATGCCAATAAAGAGTTCTTTAAAATGGGTGTTAACTGCATTTCCTTCCACATCAAAAAAGTTAAGACTGATATCTCCCACCGCTCCGGAGTTTAAAATTTCATTTTGAATTTCCGCTGATAATTCCGGGTTTTCTTTATGCAAAAATTGATTGGTGCTTAATGACCCTATTCCAACAAAAGCTTTGTTAATTGAAGGAAACAGCTCAAGTACTTCGTTTACTCTTTTATCGGCAAGCAGCACATTTTTGGTTTCAGTATTGTTTACAATACCAGGAGTTTGCAGAAGTTTCGAGTACCCATTCAACAGTTGTGCGAGGCGCCTTGTAATGTCGATGGTGTGTTCCTTTGCCTCAGGCGGCCCCACTCCGCCAAGCATCTGAATAACCTCAACATTTTTTGTGAGAACGGGCATCAAATTGTTCAATACTGCAGATAATGTGGTGCCCCAGCTAACTCCGATTTTGTCGTTGTCGGAGATGGTTCTTGCCAGGTACCGAGCACCCGCTTTGCCCAGTTGTAATTTTATTGATTCAGTATTGGCACTGCTATCGGAATAGCCTAAATCCGTGATGATGGCTTCTTTTAGATTGAATTTTTTTTCAAGTTCGGTTTCTTCATCCAGAAATTCGCCATTGTCTGTTTCAACGGTAATTTTTACAATCCCCTGTTCTCTGGCCTGTTTTAGCAGCCGCGATATTTTTGGCCTTGACAGGTTCAGACGGTCGGCAATTTGTTGTTGTGTCAATTCAAGATTGTAATACATCAAACTCACCTTACTGAGGAGTCGGGTATTGATCAGTTCACTGGGTCTTGCCATACTAATTTAAATCTTACTCATCCTGCCCAAATTGTTACAGGAGAAAAACATCTGGTTAAAAAAATTATTATTCAATGTCAGGGTAATAGGCCTTTTAAATGTAATATATAGACAGTAATACAGATTTATTGGATTCTTTTCGGCGGTTATGATACAAAATTAATCGCAATGTAATGAATTGATAAAACTCTTTCTTTTAGTCAGGATGCTTTCCAGTTTTAAAAAAATTATGGGCAGTACTGATTAATGAGTAGAGTGATTGCCCGGTATACTCTTTATAAATCATAACTCACAATAAAGTAGCGGTTTATTAAATTTTAACTTGCAAAGTTAGTATACTATATAAGCGTGTATTTATATCCGGTTTAGTAGTTTAAAGCCATTATAAACAGTTTTGAGTACAGAATTGCAGTTCCCTGCACATTTTTTTGAAATTATTGAAGGCAAAAGAACTGATAATTTCTAAGGATAAAAAAGTTTAACTATACATATAAAATCAACACAGATATGGACAAACCAAACAAACCAAAACAGAACGGATTAACAAGAAGACAGTTTTTCAGAAATGCCGGTTTGGCAGCAGGTGGCGGTATTCTTTTGAGCTCACTGCCTGTTAGTGCATCAGCCTATGCAGCCGGAAGTGAAACGCTGAAAGTTGGAGTGATCGGGTGCGGCGGCCGGGGCACCGGTGCAGCTAACCAGGTACTGCAGGCCGATGAAGGAACAAAAATTGTGGCTCTGGGCGATGCCTTCAGAGACAGGCTGGATGAGTGCTACGAAAACCTGAGCCACCGCTGGCTGGAAGATGGCCGCCTGGATGTACCGGATGAGCACAAATTTGTAGGCTTCGATGCCTTTAAGCATGTTACGGACATGTCGGATGTGGTAGTTTTAGCATCTGCCCCTGGTTTTCATCCGAAACACTTTGAGTACGCCATTGACCAGGGCAAGCATGTATTTATGGAAAAGCCGGTTGCAACCGATGTGCCTGGCGTGCGCCGTGTGCTTGAAGCTGGAAGGCGCGCCAAAGAGAAAAACCTGAATGTGGTTGTTGGCCTTCAGCGGCGTTATCAAACCAATTACCACGAAGTATATAAGCGTGTAAAAGACAAAGAGCTTGGCAACATTATCTCCGGCCAGGTATACTGGAACATGGGCAACCTTTGGGTACGCGAACGCCAGCCTCAGCAAAACGAGATGGAATATCAGATGCGCAACTGGTATTACTTCAACTGGCTCTGCGGCGACCATATCCTGGAACAGCATATCCACAACATTGACGTGGCCAATTGGTTTATTGGTGAGTATCCTGTATCGGCACAGGGAATGGGCGGACGCGAAGTACGCACCGGTCCACAGCATGGACAGATATTTGACCACCATTTTGTTGAGTTCAGATACCCTGAAGGCCAGGTAATTTCGAGCCAGTGCCGCCAGCAGCCGAATACCCTTTCGCGTGTGGATGAGGAGTTTCTCTGCACGGACGGCCATATTTATGTAAATGGCGGCAACCAGGGAATCATGACCAAATGGAATGGCGATACGGTGTATGATCATGACGGGGAGGGAGACCCGAACCCCTATCAACAGGAAATTGATGACCTGTTTGAAGCGATCCGAACCGGCGGATTGATAGACGATGCTGAAAATGGGGCGAAAAGCACCTTTGCGGCTTTGATGGGACGCATGGCCACCTATTCCGGGCAAATGATTGAATGGGAGGAGGCGATGAATTCTGAAAAGCTGTTGGTGCCGGATGATATTGACTGGGACAGCGCACCGCCTGTAGTCCCCGATGAGCATGGGAATTATCCGGTTCCTGTGCCAGGTGTATATGATCCGTTTGGTGCCGCATAATTGCGAAAATAAAAATGCCAAAAACGGCTTAGATTTAAAATTTGATCCCCATTGTTTAAAAGCGATGGGGATTTTTTATTTAAGGTGAGCTTGAAATAAGTTCGAAAAATTTGGTGTATAAAGGTGTCATAGTTCAAATAGGACGTCATCCCGTGCCCCGACACGAAATCTCCACCCTTTGCGCAGAGCTGTTCCTGATCAACGTTCGGAGATGCCTGATCGGAGTCAGGCATGACGATACAAAATTCCAGATACAGAATAATCCTCATCTTCACTAACGTCATCCCGTGCCCCGACACGGGATCTCCACCCTTTGCACAGGGCTATCCCTGATCAACGTTCGGAGATTTCACTCCGCTGTCGCTGCATGTTCAAAAAATGAGCTGATCAAGTCAGGAATGACGGATTTTGGCAGCAGATGCAAGCCTGTACCTTTTCAATGGAATTGCCTATGGCTCACTCTGACAGGAACTACGATGAAGTGACGCTTGGAGGATCCCGGAAAAGCACCGGCAACGCTTCAAGGTCACTTTTCATGCACTAAACAGGTACAAATATTTATTTTCAGGGTTTAAATTCACCACCTATCATCCCCCATTGCCCTCCGACGGCCGACGGAGGGACATTCTTCAACTAAGACTTATATCGCCCCAAATCGTCATCCCGTGCTCAGACACGGGATCTTCACCACATGCACAGTGCTGTTTCTGATCAACGTTCGGAGATCTGATCAGTTAAACATCACAAAGTTCAACAGCTTCTCTTAATCCTTCCATGGGATCGCGTGTGGCAATAAATTCATGCCCGACATATCCCTCATAACCGATTTCAAGCAATGCCTCCATGATCGGCGGATAGAAGAGTTCCTGCTTATCATCCAGCTCACGCCTGTTGGGGACACCGGCTGTGTGAATATGGCCGATCAGATCGGTGCCGTACTCTTTAATTCGCGCTATGATATCCCCGTTCATAATCTGGACGTGATAAATATCAAAAAGCAGCTTCACGTGTGATGAACCCACACGGCGCACTATATCAGCGCAATAATCGATATCATCACCCTGATACGGAGGGTGTCCCCGGAAATCATCTCCTTCTACTCTCGAGTTTAGATGTTCCAGGCAAACGGTAACGTTATGTTCTTCGGCGTGAAGTGCCAGCTCTTTTAATCCCTCAACTGTATTATCGGCACCTTCTTCAAGGGAAATGATGCCTTCGTCAGGATTATCATTATCGCGGTATCTGTATCCGGTAAAAGCAATTACATTTGGCACTCCGGCAGCGGCACACTCTTCAATGCGTGTTTTTGTTTGGGCAATTACCTCATCTCTGTATCGCGGGTTGTTGAGGCCTTTTTCGTAAGGTGGGTCGGGCATGCCATTTACAGACATACCACAGACGAGTCCGTATTCCTGCATGGTTGGCCACTCATCAGGCCCTACCAGCTCGATTCCATCAATTCCAAGTTCTACCGCTGCCTGGCAAAGTTCATCAAGGCTCCAGTGCTCTGCAAAATTCATGTATGTCCATGATACTAAAAGCTGCTTGATGCGGCCGTTGCGGGAATTTCTGTTAGCCTGATTTTGACAGGAGGATAAAAATGAACCGGAGAGTGAAAGTCCTGCAGCCAGGGCTGCTCCGCTCTTAAGCATATCACGGCGCGTAATTGGTTTATCTGATTTTGGCATAATTCTTATGATTGAGGATAATTAAATTTCAAAAGTTTTAGTTGTTGGCTTCATCCAGCATGTTCTGTATTTCCTGGTCGTCCCAATCTTCGGGTATGGGATCGTCGGTCATCTGAGCCAGTTCGAGTGCGGTGATCGGAGAAAATTGCAGGCCGTTTTCGGGGATTTCAACTTCTGCCGTCCAGGCAATGGCATTTGCAACCACTCTGCGAAATTCGTTGTGCCCCCAATTCCAGTGGTAGTGTCCGCCGGTAAACCCGAAGGAACGCCCGCCGTTTGGCCGCTCATATGCCCAGGCTATGTGCTGTGGCTCTTCATTTTCCAGAACGGCTTCGCGAACATGAGGATTATTGGAGTGCGGGCCGTCATCACGCGTGGTCAGTGTTTCTTCCGGCGGCAGGTCTGTGAGGATGGGTGTGAGCTGGCCGTCAATTTCCGCAAATCGCATGTGGAAATACCATTCATCCCGGATGGAGATTTCGCCAACACCGTTTGTAATCGGATGATCCGGATACTCGGTGATGTTGGAGGTCCAGAACGGATTGACCGACCAGTGAGTCTCAAAATAACCGCCCTGCCATTCCAGGAACAGGTCGCCGGCTTCACCCGGGGGGACTTCAACGGCGTAGTGCAGGGTTACGAAACCAACACCGCGATCCATCACTTCACGAAAATCATCGAGATGATCCATGATGGGATGGCCGGGTCCTCCGTTTGAGTAAATCACCACGGAATGGACATCATCAAAAATGGTGGGATCTTCGGGCCAGCCGGTTACTACTGTGGTTCTGGCTCCAACAGCAGCTTCTTCGATAGTGGCCGCAAGCAGTGTAGAGCCGCCAAGATGTTCATGGTTGCCAAAGCCGTGAGAGGGTGCGCCCGCTATAAAAAGAATATGGCGCTCTTCTTCAGTCGCTTCTTCACAATTGGCTAAAAGCACAGAGGAGAATATCAAAAAAACAAGGGTTGCTGCAGTGTATGCAAAGAAAGAACTATCGGGTTTAGCAGCCATCATAGTGAAAATTTTTTGAATTTGTTTGAATTGCCGGGTTTGTTTTCATCTGGAATTTTGAATCCTGATCATCAATAAAAAATGCATAAAAAAAGATAATAATGCAGAATAATCTGTTTTATGTTTATCTACTTAGAATCTGGCTTGTTTTTTGAGTGGATTAACCTGTCCGACATCGCTCTCTGCATGGTGTTGTTGAGCGTAGTTCTTTCCGAGTTAATTATGTGCACTAAAAATGGATCATTATGACGGACAAATTTTTGGTGGTCAATTATTGATACAGTGCTAATAAACTTCTTAAAAAGGCCGGATCAATACGTAATTAATTAGCCTCAATTCAAAAATGCCAAGTAGAAAATCAGATCAGGTATCTCTCTGTATCTGTAGATATGGCTGACTATATTTTAAATGGAATAGGTTAACTCCGTGCTTACTGAAACTAAAAATTGGTAGTAAAAATGCTTTTGATATTCTTTCTTTTAAGTTTGAGCCTTTTATTCGCCGAAACCAATACCGAAATTAAAACATGGCAAGTCTTTGAACTGACACTTGAAGCTGAAAATGAGTATGAAAATCCTTATGAAATGGTTGAAGGAACTCCAGGCCATGATTTGTTAACTGCCCATTTCCGTGGAACCGAAGGCGATGCAGCCGGCATGGAAATCGAGACAGTCGGTTTTTGGTACGAAGACGATACCTGGAAAGTGCGGTTTAGTCCGCCGCAAAGCGGCACTTGGAAATACTCCACAACATCATCCGATCCCGGACTGGATGGTAAATCCGGCCGTATTCAGGTATCGAAATGGAGTGATGATGAAAAAGTAAAAAATCCGGTTCGGCGGGGTCTGGTTAACGTATCGGAAGATTATCCCAACTATTTTACATATTCAGACGGAACCCCGTTTTTCTGGATTGGCGATACCTGGTGGAACTGGACCAAGCGGTCCATCCAATTCAGCTCTATCCAAAACCTGGTTGATGACCGGGCTGAAAAAGGATTTACCGTGGGGCAGCTTTTTGTGGCGGGCAACGGCTGGGGACGCGAAGCTTCCATCCTCGATGAATCCTACACCGTGCTTGACACCGATCTGATGGCGCGTGTGGATGAGATGATAGAATATGCCAACTCAAAAGGGATTACGATTTGGGTGCATGCCTGGTGGAGCCGTGAAAATATCATAGAAACCATCGGGGTGGAAAATGTGAGGCGATGGTGGCGCTATCTAATCCACCGGCTGGGTGCTTACAATGTGATCTGGACCATTGCGGGAGAATACAATCTGTACAATTACGGCGGATTTGACCTTACGTTCTGGAAAGATGTGGGGCAAATGATTAAAGATGAAGATCCATACGAGAGAATTGTGGGTGCTCATCCAACCCCACCGCTTTGGGGTGGCGGCGCCGATGCTCCGCAATGGTCAACCGGCGAGGTTTTACATGATGAACCCTGGCTCGATTACAATCAAAGCCAACCGGGACATGGTCGCTGGCGCCAGGAGATGACTCCAAAAATCATCTCGGCCGACAGAAACCGTGAACCTGCAAAACCAACTCTGGTTACCGAGCCCTGGTACGAATTTGTGGAAGGAAATCCATCGGGTAAAGAAGTACGATTCGGAGCGTGGTCTTCAGTGCTTTCAGGCGCTGCCGGACACACTTACGGTGGCGGCCACGTTTGGCTTGCACATCTGCCCGAATCGCCGGCAGGCGGCGGCCCCTGGCCACTGGAAGAGAGTTTCGATGTGAACACACTGGACTACGAAGGTGCCCGCTCTATGAGCTATATGGCTGATTTTTTCAGCGATGTGGAGTGGTGGAAAATGGAGCCTGCCCCTGAACTGATTCGGGATTACAGGGAGCCCTATTGCCTGGCAAACAAGGGTGAAGAGTATGTGGTATATCTTCGGTGGGGAGGCCCGGCAACTATCGACCTCAGCCACGCCGGTGAACAGGCAGTCTTCAGATACCGCTGGTTTAATCCGGCAACGGGCGAGTTCCATTCTGAAGGTGAAGTTGAAGGCGGTGATGTTCGTATCATATCTCCTGTTGAAGATTATCCGGGGCGTGTTGAATTCAGGGATTGGGTGCTTTATATCAAAAAAGATGGATAGCAGCCTATTTTACGGCATTACATGTAGTAGATTTTTGATCGAAATGGCTCTTTAATTATAATGATTTACTAATCAGTTTTAATAAAGAAAACTTCAAATATCTTCAAGCGTCCGCAGATCCTTGAAGCGTCTTTTGTCAAAAGCACTGTAACGTTTGACTTGTCGCCTCGGTAAGCCACACTACTAACGCTTCTGCCAAAAGTTATTTTAACTAAATTGAATTGACCATGAGCACTTGTACTTTAATCCACAGTCTCGTCAAACCAATTAACGAATAAATTGCATGATGAATAATACATTTAGACTGTATTTGAACCGGTTTCTTGCCTCTGTAATGGTTGTTTTTCTTTTTACTGCCTGCGACATGGATACCGTCACCGAACCTGAAAATAAAAACAGCTCATCATATATCCTGGAGCGGTTTCAGGATCCTCCCATTGAGTACCGGTCAGCCCCGTTTTGGGTATGGGCGGGTGATGTTACCGAAGAGGATATTTCGTTCCAGCTCAGGGATATGAGAGAGCACGGGATGGGTGGCGGATTTCTTCATGCACGGCCGGGTATGATCACCGAATATCTGTCGGACGAGTGGTTCGGCCTGGCAAATTTTGCCGTGGAAACAGGTAAAAACGAAAACATGCATGTTTGGCTCTACGATGAAAATGCCTGGCCAAGCGGCTATGCGGGCGGCCATGTGGCTGCCGAAATGCCTGATTCGTATATCCACGGACAGGGACTGCAGATGGTTCCGATGGATGATATCGATACGTCCGAGCTGTCCGATTATCATCTGTTCCTGCGTGAAGGAATTGATGGGTTTGAGGTAATTGAAGATCACTCCGATTTGAGTGAAGCTGTGTATGGGTTCAGGATGCATCATTACGAAAAAACCGGCCGTTATGGCGGATACTCGTATGTCGATCTTCTTGTGAATGGAGTCACTGAAAAGTTCATTGAGCTGACTATGACCGGCTTTGAAGAAAGATTCAGCGATGAATTTGGCAATCAGGTTCCCGGAATCTTTACAGATGAACCGCACATACAGCCGCCCTCTGTTCCGTCTGATGATCCGCACGGGCAGGCCGTCCGGTTCACACCTGATCTTTTTGAAGAGTTTGAAAACACCTGGGAGTATGACCTTCGCGAACAGTTGCCATCCCTCTTTATTGAAACAGGAGACTGGCAGCGGGTACGGCACAACTATTACCAGGTTCTTCTCGATATGTTCATCGAGCGATGGGGCAAGCCGTGGTTTGAGTACACCGAAGAAAACAACCTGATTTGGACCGGCCATTACTGGGAGCACACCTGGCCCGATCCGATCCGGGTCCCCGACAATATGGCGATTTATGCCTACAAACAGATGCCGGGAATTGACTTACTCTTCAACACACCGGAAGAACGGCCCGACCAGTTTGGCAACGTGCGTAACGTACGAGAGGTGCGAAGTGTGGCAAACCAGTTGGGGCGAACCCGGACCCTCAGCGAAACCTTTGGCGCCTCCGGTTGGGAGCTCGGATTTGAAGATATGAAGCGCCACGGGGATTGGATGTTTGCTCTTGGAATCAACTTTGTGACCGAACACATGTATTTCGGCACCCTGAAAGGATCCCGTAAACGAGATTTTCCACAGTCCATCTCGTACCACGCGCCGTGGTGGCAGCACTACCCCGCACTGTCCGATTACTTTGCCAGGCTTTCGCTGGCACTCTCATCGGGGCAGCAGGTGAATACAACACTGGTAATTGATCCCACAACTGCATCATGGATGTACCAGGGCGCAAACGGCATTCATGAAAACCGGGACATCATTGGCGACCAATTCAAATCCCTGCTTGATGAACTGGAACTGTACAAAATTGAATATGACATGGGCAGCGAATTCATCATTAAGCGCTGGGGTTCGGTTGAAAATGGCAGGTTTGTTGTTGGTGAAAAATCCTATGAAAATGTGATACTGCCGAAAGGCACGGAGAACCTGAACCGTGAAACGGTAGATCTTCTGCGCCAGTATCTTGAGCAAGGCGGAAGTGTGCTCGATCTTTCAGGAGTTCCGGGCCGGATTGATGGCGCAGAAAGTGACGATGTGTCTGCCCTTGCAGATCTGTTTTCCGATCAATGGCTTTCATTCGATGGTTTAACGAGCGAGGTGCTGGAAAAGCTGGCTGTGCCCGGTTTTACTCCTGTATCCCCTGAGAATTTTGGCGGCAAGATCTTTCACCACCGCAGGCAGCTTGAGGATGGCCAGCTCATTTTCTGGAGCAACTGGAGCAAGAACGAAGCGGGGAACATCGAATTTACGGCCGAAGGAAATGTTGTGACCGAATTCAACCCGGAGGATGGTTCGGTGAAAACCGTTCCGTTTGAGCGGGATGATAACGGAGTCAGGGTGTCATTCAACCTGCCGCCAACGGCAAGCAAAATGTTGTTTATTTCTGATGGGGAACCGGAAGTTGAAGCAGCGCAATACACCGAAAAATCTTCTGCCGGTGAGCAAATCGATCCCCTCAATTCAATCACAGCCGAGAGGCTTGATCCCAATGTGCTGGTGATTGATTACGTGGACCTCCGGGTAAAAGATCACGATTTGCAGGATATCTACTTCTACGATGCAGCCGATCTCATCTATGAATCGCACGGTTTTGAATGGTATAGTTTCGGGCACAATCCATGGAATGTGGGAGTGCAGTACAGAACCAACATCCTGGACATGGCCGATAAGTTCGGAGATGACAGCCGGTTCACGGCAAGCTTTCCGTTTTATCTGTCCGAAGAACTTACGGAAACTGAATCGGTGAAGGCAGTAGTTGAACGGGCGCATTTATATGAAATCAGCATAAATGGAGAACCGATCGAACCGTTGGAGAATGAGTGGTGGCTCGACAAGGCTTTTTACGTTTTTGAGATTGGTGATTTCATTCAAACCGGAAGAAACGAGCTGGTGATTCATGCATCGCCGATCTCCATACACGCAGAACTGGAGCCGGTCTACATTCTGGGAGATTTTGCCATCGAACCGGCAGCACAGGGTTTCACAATAGGCAACCCGGGCACACTCTCAACCGGCTCGTGGAAGGATCAGGGCATGCACCTGTTCAGCCATCGTGTGGCGTACCGGAATAAGTTTGAGATTGAGGAAGTAAACAGCGCGTATTTTGTAGAACTTGACGACTGGTATGGTACCGTTGCTGAAGTGCTTGTGAACGGACAATCGGCCGGGGTGATTGGCTGGCATCCCTATCACGTGGATGTTACTGAACACCTGGTTTCCGGAAGAAATGAGATTGAAGTGATCGTAACCGGTTCACTCAAAAACACACTCGGTCCGCACCACAACGATCCCACAATTGGTTTTGTAACTCCCTGGAGCTTTTTCTTTGCACCGGAAAATCAACCCGCCGGCGAGGAATATCATACTATAGATTACGGATTGTTCGATGATTTCAGGTTGTTTAGATATGAGTTGGATGAGTGATGATTTATGTATTTAGGCAGAATAGATTTTTTTTGGAGAAATTAATCAAAACGGGCTCACAGACATCATCGCGGCCGGCAACCTGCACAAAACCCACCCCGATATTCCGCGGATGGATGCGGGGAATGGAATCTGGCTCAGGAATAACGGAAACGGAGAATTTGATCCAGTGTCACCGAGCCAAAGCGGGTTATTGGCATCGATGGATGTTAAGGACCTCTCCATCATTCAAACCGCAAATGGAAAAGCCCTGCTTGTTGCTAATAACAGCGGACCGTTGCAGGTCTTTTCTATCACAGAGTCCAATAAATAAATAACAGTTAGATGAATAAATTTAAGCTGTACTCATTAGTCCAAATACTGCTTGTAAGTTTTCTATTATTGCTATCAGGTGCTCCGAAGGCTCAGCCGGATAAACCCAATATTCTGTTCATTTCCATCGATGACCTGAACGACTGGATTGGTGTGATGAATACACATCCGCAAGTTCAAACACCAAATATAGACCGGCTCGCTGAACGCGGCACGCTTTTTACCAATGCCCATGTGCAGGCGCCGCTTTGCAATCCGTCGCGCGTAAGTGTGATGACCGGCCATCGCCCCACAACCACCGGCATCTATAACCTTGCTCCGCTGCATAACGAACTCGATGCCACAAAAAACCTGGTCACCATACCCGAATACTTTGAAGATCACGGTTACTCAACCTATGCCGTGGGCAAAATTTTTCACAGTGCTTCATCCAACAAAGCCATTTTCCAGCACGAGGGAACGGAAACCCGGTTCTTCGGCCCAGTTCCGGATGATAAAATTGTGGACATCCCGCTTGACATGGTCGATCACCCGCTGATTGACTGGGGAGTGTATCCGGCTGAAGACGATTCATTGATCAAAGATTATCAATTTGCAAGCTGGGCGATTGAACGACTTGAAGAGTTTGGAGGCAATGAGCCTGAAAATCCATTCTTTTTGGCCGTTGGGTTTTGGCTGCCCCATGTGCCGCTCTATACCACCCAAAAATGGTTCGATCTCTATCCGCCCGAAAACGAGATTGTACTGCCGCCGGCACCCGAATTTGAACGTGATGATGTGCCCGGTTTTGCCTGGAAAATTCATTGGCATCTGCCCGAACCAAGATTGTCGTGGCTTCTGGAACACAACCAATGGCATGCCAAAGTTCGGGCCTATCTTGCCACCACAAGTTTTATCGATGCGCAGGTGGGCCGGGTGCTGGATGCCCTTGATGAGAACGGCTTCTCAGAGAATACTGTCGTGGTGCTCTGGTCCGATCACGGCTATCACCTCGGTGAAAAGGGGATCACCGGTAAAAACAGTTTGTGGGAGCGATCAACCCGCGTTCCCCTTATTTTTGCAGGCCCGGGTGTGCCTGAAGGAGGCCGTTCGTCCCAGCCGGCCGAGCTTCTGGATATATACCCCACGCTGAATGAACTGACCGGACTTCCAGCCAAAGATAGCCTCGAAGGCTTATCACTTGTTCCGCAAATAGTAAACGGGGAAACCTTTCGGGAGCGGCCCGCCATTACCACCCATAACCCCGGGAATCACTCTGTTCGCTCACACCGCTGGCGGTATATTCGCTATGCCGACGGGTCGGAAGAGTTATACGACCATTCCCGCGATCCGCACGAGTGGTCGAACCTTGCCGGAAATCCTGATTACTCCGGAGTGATTGAAGAACATGCAAAGTGGCTTCCCCGGGATGAAGCCGCCCATGCGCCCGGAAGCCGTCACCGGTTGTTAATCAAGAAAGATGGAGAGTGGTACTGGGAAGATGAGCAAATTTTGTTCGAAAATTTGATTCGATAATCCAATCTCATTGTTCATAATGCGGAATATACAGAGAACACTATTATTCATACTCTTTAAGGCACTTTTTACAGGCAGTTTTTTTTCACAAGGCCTGCCCGATGATACCAGCCACTGGTTTCCATTTGAATCTGATGGCAGCTATTCTGAAAGCATCCTGAATATGAGCCACTGGCTGGATGCCCCGGCCGGCCACCGCGGTTTTTTGCAGATGGACGGCGACCGGTTTGTTTTTGAAGACGGCACCCCGGTAAAATTTTGGGGTGTGAACATCGCCGACCGGCGCTCGTTTCCCGACGAAGAAAAAGCCGATAACTGGGCGGAATACCTGGCTGTTCATGGAGTGAATGCGGTACGATTTCACAAATTCACCTGGGCGCTGACCGAAACCGAGGAGACATCAACTGAGGTGAATGATGAACTCTTTGACCGGCTCGATTATTTTAAATTGCAGCTACGAGAGAAGGGAATTTACTATGCATGGTCGCACATTTTTGCGCATCGTCCGCGTCCCGGCGACTATGACCGTCTCTATAGTTATGATGATATTGAGAATCTTAGTTCACTTGCAGGATTTCTTAATCACAGCACTTACGGCCTGGTTAACTTTGCTACCGACCTGCAGGATCTGCACATCGAACTGACGCTGAACATGCTGAATCGTGTAAATCCCTATACGGGAATTCGATATATGGACGATCCCGCAATGGCCTATATTGAGCTTCAAAATGAAGACAATATGTTTTTTGCTGCAATGGAAGGAGCTCTGCGCGACGCCCCCAATTACCGTACTTTGCTGAACCGCAAGTTTTCGGAATGGTTGCTTGAAAAATACGGCAGCCACGAAGCATTTGAAGAATCATGGGGAAGCGAAAATCTCGAAGACGGGGAACACCTCGACAAAAAGAACATCTACCCGAGGCCCAATCATGGCTGGTTTACGCATGAATACAGGCAGGCTGAAGAGCAGAACCAGCCGGTGCCGCCGCATGTGCTCGACCGCGCCGTGTTTTTATATGAAATCCAGGTGGATTTCTACGAACGATTTGTGGAAGCACTGCGAGAAGCAGGCTATCGCGGGCCGATTGTAACCTCGTGCTGGCAGGCCGGAGAAGGATTAACGCACTACCTGAACCTGCACGCTGATTACAAATTTGGATTTATCGACCGCCACAACTATTACGGCGGGGGAACGGGGCATAGCCTGCAGCCTGGCGAAGTGAATAATGAGCCGATGGTCAGCCGCCCGGGTTCGGGATTGTTAAGTACGGGCATGCAGATGGTTTCTGACCGCCCGTTTGCCTTTTCGGAGTGGATGAGCAACCTGCCCAACCAATGGATTGCAGAGGCCGCACCCATCATCGCCATCTACGGCATGGGTTTGCAGGGCTGGGATAAATCGTATGTGTATGCATCCAACTGGCCCCATATCACCGAAACATTGCAGGCACCCGGCCATGGCGTATACAATGCCGATTCCCCGCTTCACATGACCACCTATCCCACACTGGCCCGAATGATCTACCGCGGGGATATTGAAGAGGGTGAGATTATCTCAACCCGGAATATCTACCTTCCCAAACTGATGGAGGGAGAGATCGGGTTCTCCGAAACCGTGGAGCAGGATCATGACATCAAACTGTTTGACGGAGACATCCCCCAAGAAGCACTCGCAGCCGGTCGGTTGGTCGTAGACTTTACCGATGAACCCAAAGAAACGGATGATCCTATCCTGGAGCCTTATTGGGACCGGGAGAACCATGTTATCCGCTCCAATACCGGGCAGCTTGAGTGGAATTATGCTAACCAGGGATACTTTACCGTAAACTCAGACGGCACGAAAGGTGTGGTCGGGTTTGCAGCCGGAGAAGAACTCGATCTGGGAGGGGTTCATCTGAAAACCGGCAATGAGTTTGCCGTAATTTTGCTGACCAGCATGGAGCTGGATCAAACCATCGAATCCGGCAGCCGCCTGCTGCTCACCACCATCGCCCGGGGAAAAAACAGCGGCATGCGATACAATGAAGACGGTATCGAACTTTATGAAGTGGGAGAAGCCCCCGTATTGATGGAGCCGGTTTCGCTTGAACTGAGATTCAGCAGGGAAGAAACCCCGATGCTTCATATCCTCGACCATTCCGGCATCCGCACCGGTAAGACTATTCAGCCTGAATCAAATGGAATATTCCGGATTAACGGAGGAGAAACATCAACTATTTATTATGAAATTGAATTTATTAATCACGATGAATAAAAAACCTTATCCCAGGAAATGATGAAAGAATATCAAAAATCAATTTTATTACCACTTTTACTGCTGTTTGTTTTTGGAATTGCAGCAAGTACCCAGTTAGAGAAAAACAGAATCGGCAATAGCTATTACGTTGCAGTTGACGGCAGTGATGAAGCAGAGGGCACTAAAGACGATCCCTGGGCGAGTGTGGAAAGAGCATTGAGTGAAGCCGGCCCGGGTGATACCATTCTGTTGCGGGGTGGAGTTTACCGGATAAAACGGGCTGTTCAGCTTGGTGATGCACTGGGAACCGATGATGGCTGGATCACCATACGTTCATACCCTGGTGAGCGGGCCGTTTTTGACGCATATGAATTTAGGGAAACCGAAGACGGATTGACCCCACACAGGGCCGGCCTCGGTTCTATTGAGCCAAATTTTTGAAAGAGTTGAGATTTTGATAACAGAAATTTTCCAAAACGACTTCAATAAAAAACTAAACAGATTCAGGTTATGATTTCAAATATCATCAAAAATTTACGTTTCTACTCTTTTGTGGTAATCTTCATTTCTGCAATATTAATTATCGTTCAATCAGGATGTGATGCAGTGCGTGATGAGGATGTGGAAGTTCATCAAAAGCCGAATATAATTTTTCTTGTCAGTGAGGATAATAGTGCATTTTTGGGGGCTTATGGCGATCAATATGCCAATACTCCGAACCTGGACCGCATGGCAGAAAACGGCATATTGTACAAAAATGTGTTTGCCAATGCACCTGTTTGCGCCCCATCGCGGTCAACAATCATTACGGGCATGTATGCTAACAGCCTGGGCAGCCACCAAATGCGTTCCAGTATTTTGATACCGGCTAATTTTCGATTTTTCCCTTACTATTTGCGCGAGGCCGGCTATTACACTGTTAACAGACAAAAAAAGGATTACAATATTTCCAACAATCATGAAGAAACCTGGGACGATGAAGAATGGTGGGACTATGACGGAATGCTGAAAGACAGAAGTGAGGGGCAGCCATTTTTTGCCATGTTCAACACCTTTATGACTCATGAGAACAGGCTTCATAATGACCGCGAAAGTAACTTGCTGCCTTATTACAGAGATGCAGCCATTGGTTCTATGACCGGCACTCCTGCCTCCGATGAACGAGTTGAGCGCTTCAATTATTTGCACGAACCGGGATCCATTCCAATACCTCCTTATCATCCCGATACACCGGAAATACAGGACGATTGGGCACGCTACTATGATGCCGTGAGCATGATGGATGACGAAGTAGGTGAATTCCTGAATAATCTTGAACGGGATGGGCTTCTTGATAACACCATCGTATTCTATTTCAGTGATCATGGGGGTGTGCTTGGCAGAAGCAAGCGGTTTGTGTTTGAATCGGGCCTGCATGTACCGTTCATTGTTCATGTTCCCGAAAAGTACCAAAACCTGGTAGATCTCGGTCCCGGAAGCAGAACTGACCGGGTGATCTCGTTTGTGGATCTTGCACCGACTGTTTTGAACCTGGCAGGCCTTGAAATTCCGAAACATTTCCAGGGAGAGCCTTTTCTTGGGCCCGACTCAGATCATGAAGAGGAGTACGCATTTGGTTTTCGGGGCCGCATGGACGAGCGGTACGATCTCTCACTTACGGTTCGCAGCAAAGATTACCGGTATATCCGCAACTACATGCCACACAGGCCGTGGGGTCAGCGGGTAAATTACTTGTGGCAGGCTGCATCTATGGGTTCATGGGAACAGGCGTATGAAGACGGAGAAACGGATGCTTACCAGTCAAGATTTTGGGAGTCCAAGCCGGCCGAAGAACTTTACTACATCCACGATGACCCTCATAATGTTCACAATCTTGCTTCAGACCCGGACTACGGTGTTGTGCTGGATGAGATGCGAACTGCAAAAAAAGAGTGGATTTTTCGTACCAATTCAAAAAGTTTTATTCCTGAGGGTGAATACCTGAAAGCGCTGGGTGAAAATATTGGATATGAATTTTTCACCGGGCAAAACTACAATTTGGAACAGATTCATGAAATTGCAAGCCTGGCATCTTTTGGTGATCCCAAACATTTGCCGGAACTGGAAAATGCACTGCTGCATGATGATCCCATCATACGTTACTGGGGAGCAGTTGGGGCGCGAATTCTGGGCGATGATGCAAAAGGCCTGGACGAGATACTAATCCGAAGGCTTAAAGATGAAACTGCGGACGTGCGAATTGCCGCTGCCGAAGCACTCTATTTTCTTGGGCATCGGGATGATGCGATCACAGCACTAAAAGAGATTTTACAAAACCAGGAATTTGAACAGTTCGGGCCGATGGAAGCCAAACGGGCACATGCACTGAATGTGGTGAATGTATTCGATCTGGAGGATATGCTGAAGTTCAAAGAAGAAATTGAGGCAATCGCCTCACGTGAAGAAGCCGGGTATGACAAAAGAGTAGCTGAATACTTGCTAACACTTGAAGGGTTTTAACCTCAAGCTGCTCAACCTCTCCGGGAAGCTGGCTGCTTTCGCACGATACTGATGTCCAGATCAGTCCTAAGAATAGAAGGGATGTGATTAACGGCTTCAGAGGTAACCACTTTGATTTATTATAAGATACTGGTTTTCTTAAAATGAACTTCAGAAAAGAGAATTTCAAGAAAAAGCATTCTAATTTTTTCCACCCTCAAACGGCCTGGAGGATGTCCGGTTTGTGCTGAAGAGGTCTGATAGGATTGGTTTTTTAGGGGAAAATTGGTGATAATAAGAAAATTGCGTGGTTGCTAATACAAATGTTAGGCAACCTAATATCAAGTTTCGTTTGAACAGATAAAAATCAATTAATCTTTATGGATTACTTAGCCATAGACGTTGAAACAGCAAACGCAGATTACTCAAGTATCTGTCAGATAGGACTCGTTGAAGTTCAGAATGGAAAGATTGCTGATCAATGGAGTACCTTGGTAAACCCCGAAGCCTATTTTGATCCGTTCAATATTTCCATTCATAAAATCACCGAAAAGGATGTCGAAAATGCTCCTAAATTTGATGAAGTATATTCAGATCTAAAACAAAGAATTGCTGATCGGATAACTGTTCATCACATGCCTTTTGATAAGATTGCAATAAATCGAGCTTGTTCAGAATATGACTTGGATTTTTTAAAA